>Ga0310834_100051_pt1 | contig 266153 bp, 258 predicted proteins | sample SM_ome_2_FD_201314 | JGI IMG/M metagenome (GOLD analysis project Ga0310834, IMG submission 201314) | Sorghum-adapted microbial communities enriched on stacked mutant (SM) sorghum from Joint BioEnergy Institute, Emeryville, California... ... | reverse complement strand
TCAGACCAACTCTGGCCGACAGCGACGCTACGAGTCAGCTCACCGCCAGCCGAGGACCCTTCACCGCCGGTCGGACACCACCGTCCGCGACACCAACGCTCTCACTGACCCGACGCTAGCCGCGGCCGCGCCGGGCTTGTGTGACGATCCGCATCTGCCGTCGCGCGGCCGCCGCGCGCCGCCGTGCCGCATGCTGTGCCGGTGTCACGGACCTGCTGGCTCAAGGCCCTCGGTCACGCGCGGTGGTCGCTGCCCGACGCGTGGCTCGAGGACGAGGGCGGCCTCGCGCGCCTGCGGCGCACGGGCTTCCCGCGCCGGCCGCGGATCGCGCCGGGCGACCGGCTCGTCTACTACGCGTCCGGCTGGCGGGCGATCTTCGCGGTCGTCGAGGCGGTGGGGGAGCCGACCGACGCCGCCCCGGTCGCCGCCGACCCGCGGCGCTGGCCGTGGACGGTCGAGGTCGAGCCGCTGCTCGTCATCCCGCTCCTGCACGCCGCCCCGCCGGTCGAGGCGGCCGGGGTCATGCCGCGCTCGATGAGCCAGCAGTCGCACATCCGGCTGACGCCCGCGCAGTACGAGCGCGCGGTCGAGGCGATCGGCTCGGTCGGGCTCTGACCGTCCAGGAGAGGGGCGCTTGACCTGAGGGGACGCGGGAGCGTAGGGTCCGCGCCTTCTCCGGCGCAGGCAGGGGTACCCGGCGCCGGTCCAGTCATACATCTCTTCCTGGGAGGCAGGAGATATGCCGTCAGGCCGTACCTGGGCTGCCGTGCTGTGCACGGTAGGCCTGTTCGCCTCGCTTGCGCCGACCGCGTCGGCGATCGACGAGGTGAACACGAAGAAGTTCCGCCAGGAGGTCACCGTCAACGGGATCCTCCAGCACGCCCGCTCGCTGCAGGCGATCGCCAACCGCAACGGCGGGACGCGCGCGTCCGGCACGCCCGGTTACGACGAGTCGGCCGCCTACGTCGCCGGTCGCCTGCGCGCGGCCGGCTACAAGGTGACCGAGCAGGAGTTCACGTTCCCGTTCTACCGCGAGAACTCGTCGTCGCTGACGCAGGTCTCACCGGAGCAGGTCCAGTACGAGACCGCGCCGTACGAGTACTCGGGCGACGGTGAGGTCACCGGCCGCCTGGTCGCGGCGCTGAACAACGAGATCCCGGCCCCGGCCGAGCCGGGCTCGTCCGCCGGCTGCGCGGTCGGCGACTACCGGCCCGCGTCGCCGGACGAGCCGGAGATCGCGCTCGTCCAGCGTGGCACCTGCACGTTCCGCGAGAAGGTCGACAACGCGGTCACCGCCGGCTACGACGGCGTGATCATCTTCAACGAGGGCCAGCCCGGCCGCGAGGAGATGTTCGTCGGCACGCTGAGCCCGCCGCTGGCGCCGGTCCCGGTGCTCGGGCTGAGCTACGCGGACGCCGTCGCGCTCACCGAGGCGATGAGCCAGGGCGACGTCGTCATGAGCATGGCGGCGGACGTCGAGTACGACCCGAACGCCAAGACGAAGAACATCATCGCCGACAGCAGGCAGGGCGACCCCGACAAGGTGCTCGTGGTCGGCGCGCACCTGGACTCGGTCACGGCCGGCCCGGGGATCAACGACAACGGCAGCGGCACCGCGGGGATCCTCGAGATCGCCGAGGAGCTGGCCGAGCTGAAGGGCCCGAAGCTGCGCCAGAAGGTGCGGTTCGCGTTCTGGGGCGCGGAGGAGAGCGGCCTGCTCGGCTCCGAGCACTACGTCGACTCGCTCGGTGACGAGGGGATCCACTCGATCTTCGCCAACCTGAACTTCGACATGATCGGGTCCCCGAACTACGTGCGGTTCGTCTACGACGGCGACGGCTCCTCGACGACCGACCCGGCCACCGGCCAGCCGGTCGCGGGCCCGCCCGGCTCGGCGCAGATCGAGGACCTGTTCAACCGGTACTTCGGCTCGCAGGGCCTGCCGACCGAGCCGACCGCGTTCGACGGCCGCTCGGACTACGGGCCGTTCATCGCCGTCGGCATCCCGGCCGGCGGGCTGTTCAGCGGCGCCGAGGGGATCAAGACGCCCGAGCAGGCGCAGATCTACGGCGGCACGGCCGGCGAGCAGTACGACCCGTGCTACCACCAGGCGTGCGACACGATCGCGAACCTGAGCACGAAGGCGCTGTTCGAGCTGGGCGACGCGGCCGCGCACGCGGTGCTCACGCTCGCCCGCACGAAGACCGGGTTCTTCGAGGACGGCAGCCGCGGCGCCGGCAAGGGCAAGGGCAAGGGCCGCGGCCACAAGCGCGGCTCGTTCCGCGCGGCCCACTCGCGGCTGTAGGGACGCTCACCGAGGCGCCGGCGGTCGACCGCCGGCGCCTCGAGGCCGCGGCACGAGGGTCGCGGTCCGACCATCTAGGCTTCCGGCCGTGGCCGAGTCGGTGATCACGGTTCGTGTCCTGCGCAAGGGCGCACGGACGACCGAGCTCCTGCAGGAGCTCGCGCAGGCGCTCGGGCGCGAGTCGCTCGAGCCCGACGACCTCGGGGTCGTCGACATCCGCATGAACGGCCGCGGCCCGCGTGCCTGGGAGGAGGTCCGCGACGCGCTGGACTCCACCGGGGACGACTGGCGCCAGTGGCTGCACCTCGCGCCGCGCCCGCCGCGCTGAGCCCGCGCCGCCGGGCCCGGCGGGCGGCCGGCGTCGCCCAGCGGCGTCGCCGGGGCCCCGTGCGCCCGCTGGCTAGCCTTCACCGCTGATGATCTCGACGAACCAGTTCAAGAACGGCAACCACATCGAGGTCGACGGCACCGTCTACAAGGTCGTCGAGTTCCAGCATGTCAAGCCCGGCAAGGGTGGCGCGTTCGTGCGCACGAAGCTGCGCCGCGCGTCCGACGGGAACATCATCGACAAGACGTTCCGGGCCGGGGAGAAGTTCCGGGCGGTCCGGACCGAGACGCGCAAGATGCAGTTCCTCTACGCGGACGGCACCGATGCGCACTTCATGGACGCCGAGACGTTCGAGCAGCTCTCGATCCCCGAGGAGCAGGTCGCCGGCGAGCTCAAGTGGACGAAGCCGAACGACGAGGTCGACATCCTCTTCATCGACGACAAGCCCGCGGGCATGCAGCTCCCGGCGTCGGTGGAGCTCGAGGTCACGCAGACCGAGCCCGGGCTGCGCGGCGACACCGCCTCGGGCGGCGGGAACAAGCCGGCGACGCTCGAGACCGGCGCGACCATCCAGGTCCCGCTGTTCATCGACATCGGCGACCGGGTCAAGGTCCAGACGGAGACCGGGGAGTACATCTCCCGCGCCTGACCGCGCAGCGGCTCACCATGTCCAGAAGGTCCGAGCAACGGCGCGCGGCCGCGTTCGCGCTCTATCAGCGTGACGTCACGAGCCGGCCGCTCGACGAGGTCCTCCCGCGCGACGCGACGATGTTCACGCGCGCGCTCGCGCACGCCGCCGACGACTACTCCGACGAGACCGACGAGCTCATCGCCCGGCACGCGAAGGGCTGGTCGCTCGACCGGATCGCGCCGCTGGAGAAGGCCGTCATGCGCGTCGCGCTCACCGAGATGCTCCACCCCGACGTCGTCCCCGGCGACCGTCCCATCCCGCCCGAGGGCGCGATCGACGAGGCGGTGGAGACCACGAAGACCTTCTGCGGCGCCGACGCGCCGAAGTTCGTCAACGGCATCCTCAACGCGGCGCTCGCCGACATCCGGCAGACTCGCGCGAACCATGGATGAGCTGGACACCCTGATCACCCGCCTGGAGCGCGCGGCCGAGCAGCTGCGCTCCGGCGACCTGTCGCAGGACGCCGCGGCGACCCTCGTCGAGGACTGCGCGGCGATCGCCGGGCAGGCCGGCGCCGAGCTCGAGCGCCGCGCCCGCGCCGCGTCCGCCGAGCAGATCCCCGGCCAGGACTCGCTGCTCTAGTCCGCCGCCGACGGGAGCGTCGCGGTCCGCAGCCAGAAGTCGCGGATCGACGCCGCCGCGGCGATGAGCGGATCCATCCCGAGCGGCTTGCGCACGTACGCGTTCGCGCCCCGCTCGTAGGCCAGCGCGACGTCCGCGGGCGCCGACGACGTCGTGAGCACGATCACCGGGATCTCGCGCAGCGCCGGGTCGGCCTTGACCTCGGCCAGCACCTGGCGGCCGTCCTTGCGGGGCAGGTTGAGGTCGAGCAGGACGAGGCTCGGCTGCGTCTCGGCCCGCCGCAGGTGCTCGAGGGCCTGGACGCCGTCGGTGACGTGGTCGACCGGGCTGGTGACGTCGGCCGCGCGGAACGCCTCCTGCAGCAGCAGGGCGTCGGCCTGGTTGTCCTCGACGAGCAGGATGCGGCTCACGCGGTCACCCCCTCGCGCGGCTCGGCCTCGCGGACCGGCGCGCGGTCGGGAAGCGTAAAGGTGAAGACGCTGCCGCCGCCGAGACCCGGCTCCACCCACACCCGGCCGCCGTGACGCTCGACGATCCGCTTGACGAGCGCCAGGCCGATCCCCGTTCCGGGATAGGCGTCGCCGGGGTGCAGGCGCCCGAACATCTTGAAGATCGCCTCGCGCTGCTCGGGGTCGACCCCGATCCCGTTGTCGGAGACCGCGATCCGCCACTCGCCGCGCTCGTGCGACGCGGAGACGTGGACCCGCGGCGTGACGCCGTCGGCGGTGAACTTGATCGCGTTCGCGACGAGGTTCTGCAGGACCTGGCGCAGCAGGCTCTCCTCGCCGTGGACGCGGGGGAGGTGGTCGCGCGTGATCTGCGCGCCGCGCTCGGCGATCGTCGGCCCGAGCGCGTGGACGACGTCGTCGAGGAGCCGGTCGAGGTCGACCTGGCCCTGCCCGACCGGCGTGCGGCCCACCCGGGAGTAGACGAGCAGGTCGTCGATGAGCTGCTGCATCCGGTCGACGCCCTGCGTCATGTGCTCGATGAACCGGTCGGCCTGCGGGTCGAGCGCGCCCTTGTAGCGGCGGCCGAGGAGCTGGCTGAAGCCGGCGACCGTCCGCAGCGGCTCGGACAGATCATGCGAGGCGACGTAGGCGAACTGCTCGAGGTCGGCGTTCGATCGGGCGAGCTCGGCGTTCGACGCGGCGAGCTCGGCGTTGGCGGTCCGCAGCTCGCGCGTCGCCCCGACGAGCCGGGCGAGCAGGAACGCGACGCCGAGCAGCGCGGCGGCGGTCAGCGCGAGGATCACCCACGGCAGCGCGCGGCTCGCGCCGGACGCCGACGCGTACAGCACGTCGGTCGGGATCGTCACGGCGAGCCGCCAGCGGCTGTTGTCGACCCGCTCGACGGCGAAGAACCGCTCCCCGGAGGCGGTGTCGAGCGTGCCGCGCGCCCGGTTCTCGCGCAGCGCGCGGACGAGCTGCGGCGTCTGCTCGGGGACCTCGATGCTCTGCGAGGCGGCCGCGATCCGCCGGCCCTCGCCGTCGAAGACGTAGGCGCGGGCGCCGTCCACACCGGGCAGCGGCTGCAGCGTGCCCTCCAGGAACGCCTCGATGAGCCGTCGCGGCGCCGCGGTGACGAACGCGCGCCAGCCCGACGGGGTGGGGAACCCGATCGCGGTCGGGACGGCCTCGCCGTCGACGTCGCCGAGCCCGTATCCGCCCGGGCGGAGCGCCGACCGCACGTACGGCTCGCTGCCGATCCGCTGCAGGATCGCGCGCGGCGCCCGGCTCGACGCGCCGACGACGCGGCCCGAGCTGTCGACGACCACCGCCCACGGCGCGTTGGACTGCAGCGCCCGCCGGTCCAGCGCCCGGGTGGACACGCGTCCGCCGCGCAGCGTCCGCGACAGGTCGTCGACCTGGCCGCTGAGGGCGACCGCGAACAACGAGTCGATGAGCGAGACCGACACGACCGTGCGATCGGCGTAGCGGTCGCGCAGATCCTCGCGCTGGCGCTCCTGGGTGCTGCGCAGGAACACGCCCGCGACGACCACGATGAGCAGCGCCGCGGCGGCGAACACCACCGCCGGCAGGGCCGGGCCGGCAGACACGCGAGTGAGCCGCACTGCGCGTGGATCGTATCTTTCCGCGCCCGTGCCGACCGCTGCCTATCCCGACCACCTGCGCGAACAGGTCGAGACGTACCTCGCCGAGGTGCGGTTCTCCGACGGCGCCGTCACCGCGGGTCTCGAGGAGGCGATGCGCTACTCGCTCATGGCCGGCGGCAAGCGCATCCGCCCGGTGCTCGCCCTCGCCACCGCCCGGGCGGTCGGCCGCGACGCCGCCGAGGTCCTGCCGCTCGCCGCCGCGATCGAGCTCATCCACACGTACTCGCTCATCCACGACGACCTGCCGGCCATGGACGACGACGACCTGCGCCGCGGCCGCCCGACGAGCCACCGCGTCTTCGGCGAGGACGTCGCGATCCTTGCCGGCGACGCCCTGTACGCCGAGGCGTTCCACCACGTGCTCAGCCGCCAGGGCGGTGAGCCGCGGCACGTGCTCGCCGCGGTCGCCGAGCTCGCCGCCGCCACCGGCGTGAACGGCATGGTCGGCGGCCAGTGGCTCGACGTGCAGGGCCAGACCACCGACCTGCGCGTGCTGCACGCCCTGAAGACCGGGCGGCTCATCGCGGCGTCCGTCGAGTGCGTGCTGCTCGCCTTCGGGCTGCCGAGCGCGGCGTTCCGCGCGTACGCTGACGAGCTCGGCGTGCTCTTCCAGATCGTCGACGACATCCTCGACGTCACGGGGACCGACACGACGCTCGGCAAGCCCCAGGGCAGTGACGAACGTCACGGGAAGCGGACCTACGTGAGCGAGTTCGGTCTCGAGCAGGCGCGTACACTGGCCCGTCAGTCCCACGGACGGGCGCGAGCAGCGCTTGCCCAGGCGGCTCCGGATGGGGCGCCGGAGCTCGAGCAGATCACGGACTTCATCCACACCCGCACGTCATGAGCGCCAGAATCCTCGATCGCATCGACCGTCCGCAGGACCTGCACGACCTCTCCGAGGAGGAGCTCGCACAGGTCGCCCAGGAGGTCCGCGAGCACATCATCGACACGGTCGGTGAGATCGGCGGGCACTTCGGCGCGAACCTCGGCACGTGCGAGCTGGCGGTCGCCCTGCACTCGATCCTCGACTCGCCGAAGGACAAGATCCTCTGGGACGTCGGCCACCAGGCCTACCCGCACAAGATCCTCACCGGCCGGCGCGACCAGCTCCCCACGATCCGCCAGTACGAGGGGCTCGCGCCGTTCTGCGCGATCCACGAGTCCGAGCACGACATCATGGGCGCCGGCCACGCCTCGACCTCGATCGGCTACGCGGTCGGGATCAAGGAGGCGATGCGGTTGCGCGGCGAGCCCGACGCCGGCCGCGTGGTGGCGGTGATCGGCGACGGCGCGATGACCGGCGGCGTGGCGTTCGAGGCGATCCACCAGGCGGGCGGGCTCGGCACGCCGATGGTCGTGGTGTTGAACGACAACGGTATGTCGATCGCGCCGAACGTCGGGGCGCTCTCGCGGTACTTCAACCGGATCCGGCTCAACCCGAAGCTCTGGCACGCGCGCGAGGACGTCGAGGCCAAGCTCACCGAGCTGCCCGGCGGGATCGGTGCGGCGTTCGAGCGGCTCGGCCCGCAGCTCAAGGAGTCGATCAAGTCGTTCTGGGCGCCCGGGCTGTTCTGGGAGGAGCTCGACTGGGCGTACGTCGGCGTCGTCGACGGCCACGACACGCGGGCGCTGCGGGCCGCGCTGCGCAAGGCGCTCGACGCGCAGCGGCCGGTCGTCGTCCACATCGCCACCGTCAAGGGCAAGGGCTTCGCGCCCGCCGAGGAGGGCGGCCTGGAGGGCATGGAGAAGTGGCATGCCGCCAAGCCGAAGTCGATCGCCAACCGCGCGCCCGCCCCGAAGGTCGTCCCGGCCGGCAAGGATCCCAACCCGGCGCCGGCCCAGTGGACCGAGGTGTTCGGCAAGGCGCTCGTGCGCGAGGCGGAGCGCGACGAGCGCGTCGTCGGCATCACCGCCGCGATGAACACCGGGACCGGGCTCGTCCACCTGCAGAAGGCGCTGCCCGAGCGGTACTTCGACGTCGGCATCGCCGAGCAGCAGGCGATCCTCTTCGCGTCGGGGCTGGCGCTCGAGGGTGCCAAGCCGGTCGCCGCGATCTACTCGACCTTCCTGCAGCGCGCCTACGACCAGATCATCCACGACGTCTGCCTGCAGAAGCTCGACGTGACGTTCGTGATGGACCGCGCGGGGCTCGTCGGCGACGACGGCCCGACGCATCACGGCGCGTTCGACATCGCCTATCTGCGGCCGCTGCCGAACATCGTCCTCATGGCGCCGCGCGACGAGGCGATGCTCCTGCACATGCTGCGCACCGCGCTGGAGTACGACGGGCCGATCGCGCTGCGCTACCCGCGCGGGGCGGCGCTCGGCGTGCCGCTGCCGTCCGAGGACGAGATCCGGCCGGTCGAGATCGGCACGGGCGAGATCCTGCGCGAGGGCTCGCGCGTGGCGCTGCTCGGCTACGGGACCGGGGTGGAGAAGTCGCTGGAGGCGGCCGACCTGCTCGCCGAGGAGGGGCTCGGCGTGACCGTCGCCGACGCGCGCTTCGCCAAGCCGCTCGACCAGGCGCTCATCAGCCAGCTCGCCGCCGAGCACGAGCTCGTCGTCACCGTCGAGGAGGGCGTCGTCGCCGGCGGCTTCGGGTCGGGCGTGCTCGAATGGCTGAACGACGCCGGCGCGCTCGGGACCACCCGGGTGCTGCGGGTCGGGCTGCCCGACCGCTTCGTCACGCACGGCAAGCCCGCGCTGCTGCACCGCGAGGTCGGCTTCACCGGCAAGGCGATCGCCGAGCGGATCACCGCGGCGCTCGGGACCCAGGTCGGCCAGAGCCCGCTCTCTGCCTGAGCTGCACTCCCAGGTCGCCCGGATCCTCGCCGAGACGGCGGACGCGCCGCGGCCGCAGTCGATCGAGGAGGCGCGCGCCGGCTACGACCGCACGTCGCTGCGATGGGTGGGGGAGGTCGAGCCGGTCGAGGACGTCAGCGACGTCGCGGTCGACGCGTTCAGCGTACGGGTGTACCGGCCGGCGGGCGCGCGCGGCGTGATCGTGTGGGTCCACGGCGGCGGCTGGATCATGGGCAACCTGAGCTCGTACGACCCGGTCTGCCGGGCGCTCGCCAACCGCGCGGGGGCGACGGTGGTGTCGGTCGACTACCGGCTGGCGCCCGAGTCGCAGTTTCCCGGCCCGGTCGAGGACTGCGAGCACGCGCTGCGGTGGGCGGCCCGCGAGCTTCCCGGCGAGCCGCTGGCGATCGCGGGCGAGAGTGCGGGCGCGAACCTGGCGACGGTCGTGGCGCGGCGGGCGCGGGACGCGGGCGGGCCGGAGCTGCGCTTCCAGCTCCTCGTCTATCCGCCGACCGACGCGGCGTGCGCGACGGGGTCGTACCAGCGGTTCGGCGCCGACGAGACCTACGGCCTGGACCGCGAGCAGATGCTGACGTGCTGGGCGGCGTACGCCCCCGGGGCCGCGGCGCGGTCGCCGGATGCCTCGCCGCTGCGCGCCGCCGACCTGTCGGGGCTGCCGCCGGCGCTGTTCGTGCTGGCCGAGTGCGACCCGCTCGTCGACGAGGCGACCGACTACGCCGACCGCCTGCGCGACGCCGGCGTCGACGTCGAGGTGCAGGTGTGGCCGGGGATGGTGCACGGGTTCTTCCGCTGGCGGGCGGCGGTCGACGCCGCGCACGAGGCGCTCGACGGGGCGGCTGCGCGGCTGCGGGCGGCGCTGGACGTGGGCTGACGGGCTCGTGTGCTGCTGCTGCCGCTGCCGCCGTCGCGACGCGGGCGGGTCGCTGCCGCGACGCGGGCGGTCCGGAAAATGAAACGGCCCGCCAGAGGCGGGCCGTTTCGGGGAGGAGAGATACTGCTGTGGGTCTTGGTTATGTGATCTCTGAGGTAAGTCTTGTGCGGCCTACCGCGCGCTGTAGCGCGTGGTGAGGTTCAGCGCGAGCTGCGCGGCGGCGGCGGCGCCGAACAGGACGGCGGCCGTGCCGTCCACGGTGGCCAGGACGAACGCGGCACCGGCCAGGCCGAGCGCCACGCCGTGGTCGGCGGCGTGATGCGCGGAGACCGAGGTCGTCCTGCTGGGGTCGACGGCCTGCAGCGCCACGCCCGCGAGGATCGCGCCGACGACGACGCCGACGATCAGCGCGGGGGCGGTGAGGCCGAGAGCGAACGGCGCGCCGATGAGGACCAGGCCGATCAGCATCTCCAGCGCGGAGTGGATCGGGAGGGGCACATGGCGCAGCGCAGTCATCTCGCGCTTCATATTGCGCAGGCGACGGCGGAATCTCTGTGCGCTGGGACACACGCAGGACGAATCCGTACGCTTCGGCGCTTCTGATGGCGCGCATCCGTCTCGACACCCTCCTCGCCGAACGGGGTCTGTTCCCGTCGCGTTCGCGTGCCGCCGCGTCGGTGATGGCGGGCGAGGTGCTCGTCGGCCCCGAGCGGCGGCGGGCGGCCAAGCCGGGCGAGCTCGTCCCGCAGGACGTCGTCGTCGACGTCGACGCCCCGGAGGCGTACGTCTCGCGCGGCGGGCGCAAGCTGGCGAACGCGCTCGACGCCGTCGGGCTGGACGTCGCCGGCCGGCGGGCGATCGACGTGGGCGCGTCGACCGGTGGGTTCACCGACGTGCTGCTCCAGCGCGGCGCGGCGCACGTGGTCGCGGTCGACGTGGCGTACGGCGAGCTGGCGTGGAAGCTGCGCGAGGACGAGCGGGTGACGGTGCTCGAGCGCGTGAACGCCCGGCACCTCGAGCCGTCGATGCTCCCGTACGCGCCCGACCTGCTCGTCGCCGACGTGTCGTTCATCTCGCTGACGAAGGTGCTGCCGGCGGTGCTCGCGTGCATGGCGCCGGTGTGGGACGGGCTCGTCATGGTCAAGCCGCAGTTCGAGGTCGGGCGCGAGAAGGTCGGCAAGGGCGGCGTCGTGCGCTCGGCCGACGACCGGCGCGCGGCGCTCGTCTCCGTCGCCGCGTGCGCGCGGTCGCTCGGCGCGGCGGTGCTGGGCTTCGCGTCGTCCGGGCTGCCGGGGCCGAAGGGCAACCGGGAGACGTTCGTGTGGCTCGCCGAGGGCGGGCGCGAGGGCGCGCTCGACGACCTGGAGGCGGCGGCGCTGGAGGTGGAGCCGTCGTGACGAAGGCCGCGCTCGTGCTCACCCACCGCTGGCCGGACGAGACCGCGCCCGCGTTCGAGCCGCTCATGGCCGCGGCCTCGAAGGCCGGATACGAGCTGCGCTTCGATCCCGACGAGACCGCCAAGCACCGGCTGTCGCCGCGCGAGGGGGTCGTGCTCGACGCCGATCCGTCGGCGCCGGTCGACGTGTGCATCGTGCTCGGCGGCGACGGGACGATCCTCAGCGCGTTGCGCCGCTTCGCCCACACCGGCGTGCCGGTGTTCGCGGTGAACTTCGGCGAGGTCGGGTTCCTGGCGACGATCGAGCCCGAGGAGATGGAGCCGGGCTTCGCGCGCGCGTTCGACGGCGAGTTCGAGGTGCTGCGCCTGCCGGCGGTCGTCGTGTCCGGGCCCGACGGGGAGATCGCCGCGATCAACGACGTGTCGATCCACCGCAAGGTCGGCGAACGCGTCGCCCAGCTCGCGTACCTCATCGAGGGCGAGGAGGTCGGGTCCGTCCGCTGCGACGGCGTCGTCGTCGCGACCCCCGCGGGCTCGACGGGCTACAACCTCGCGAACGGCGGGCCGGTCCTCGCCTGGGGCGTGGAGGGGTTCGTCGTGTCGTTCATCGCGCCGCACTCGCTGACGGCCCGGGCGCTCGTCGTCGCCCCGAACGACACGCTGCGCATCTGCAACCAGTCGGTCGACGGCGTGGACGTGATCGTCGACGGCCGGCCGGTGTGGGAGCTCGACGCGGGCGCGTCGGTCCAGGCGCGCTTCGAGCACGACGTCGCGACGCTGGCCCAGGTGCCGGGCTCGACCTTCTACCGGCGCCTGCGCGAGAAGTTCGGCCGGCTCTCGTCCTGACCGGTTCGGCCGGCTCTCGTCCTGACCGCGCTCAGGGGATGACGTCGAACTCGGCGGCGGCGAGCACCTCCCGTCGCCGCCCTTCGACGGCGTCCTCGGCGACGTTCCAGACGATCCGGTAGCGGCCCGGCGTGAGGGACGGGTCGACGACGAAGCCGTCCTCGCGCCGCGCGCCGACGTCGAGCCGGTAGGCGATGGCGGGGAAGACGAGCGCCAGCGGGACGGTCTCCCATCCCTGCGCACCCGGCCGCTGGATCGCGTAGGCGGCTCCGGTGATCAGCGGGACGTCGCCGGTGTTCGCCAGCCTCGTCGCGATCGTCTCGCCCGCCCGCGCGGCGCTCCGGCCGAGCGTCAGCGTCGCGGCTCCTCCGCGCGGGACGTACAGGACGGCCCGCGCCGCGCCCGCACGCAGCTCGTACAGGCGCCCGCGCGCGGACGGGATCGTCGCGGTGAACGAGCCGCGCCGCAGCCGGCGCGTCGCCACCCGCGCGAGCGGGGTCCCGTCACGTGCGATCCGGACGACGCGGATCGTCACCGGGCCCTGCCGCGGCGTCCGCGACACCGGGACGCGGATCCGGGCGCCCGGGGCGATGTAGCGGCCCCGCTGCCCGGGCCCGGTCGCGTACCCGACCGCGCCCAGCCCGCGGACCCCGGCCGGCGGCCCGGCCTCGGGGCGTTCGGGCAGGCGCGCGAACGGGTCGGCGCCGGCCGCAGGGGCGGGGAGCGCGAGCAGCGCGGCGAGGACGGCGAGCACGGCGTGGTGGGCGGGCAGGCGGCGGGACACGGCGAGCAGTATCGGCGCGGGGACTGTGGACGAACAAGCGCGCTTCGCGCCGAACGTGCGACAGGGGGCGCACGGAATGCATACGAACGTGTGTTCCGTCCGATCCGCCCGGCATGGTGCCCGGCGTGCTGTCAGAGCTTCGTGTGGAGAACCTCCTGCTCATCGAGCGGGCCGAGCTGTGGCTCACCTCCGGGCTCAACGTCCTGACGGGTGAGACGGGGGCGGGCAAGACCATGCTCGCCCACGCGCTGGACCTCCTGCTCGGCGGCAAGCCGAAGCAGGGCATCGTGCGGCCCGGCGCGGCCGAGGCGTACGTCGAAGGCGTCTTCGACCTCCCCGACGCGCTGCGCGACGAGCTGGGCGACGTCCTGCCCGAGGACGCCGAGGAGGTCGTACTCGCCCGCCGGGTCAGCGCGGCGGGACGGACGCGCGCGCTGCTGTGCGGCCGGACCGTCACGGTCGACGACCTGCGCGCGGTGGCGGCCCGGCTCATCGCGTTCTACGGGCAGCACGAGTCGCGCAAGCTCACGCTCCAGGGCGCCCAGCTCGATCTGCTCGACGGCTTCTGCGGCGAGGAGCACCTGGCCGCCCGCGCCGCCTTCGCCGAGGTCTACGCGCGCGTGCGGGCGCTCGAGGCGTCGCTGGACGAGCTGCGCGAGCGGGCGGGGGCGCGCGAGCGCGAGCTCGACCTCCTGTCGTACGAGCTGTCGGAGATCGAGGAGGTCGCGCCGAGCGAGGAGGAGCAGGCCGAGCTCCTCGCCGAGCGCGGGCGCCTGCGCCACCTCGAGGCGCTGCGCTCCGCCTCGCTGGCCGCCGCCGCGGCGGTCGACGGCGAGGGCGCCGGCACCGGGTCGGGCGACGCGTTCGCCGAGGCGGTCGGCGCCGCCACGCTGCTGGCCGGCGGCGAGCGCGAGCTCGACGGCGTCGCCGGCGTGGACGCCGCGCTCGACGGGCTGGCCGAGCGGTTCCGCGCGCTGGTCGTCGAGGCCTCCGACGTCGCGGCCGAGCTGCGGCGCTACGCGGAGGGGCTGGAGGGCGAGCCGGGACGCCTGGAGGCCGTCGAGGAGCGCCTGGCCGCGATCAACCGCCTCGAGCGCAAGCACGGCGGCTCGGTCGCCGCCGTGCTCGCGCACGCCGAGCACTGCCGGCGGCGCCGCGACGAGCTCGAGGGCGCGGAGGTCGCGCTCGAGCAGGCCGAGGCCGAGCTCGCCGAGGCGCGCGCCGAGCTCGAGGCCCGCGCGGCCGACCTGCGCGCCGCCCGGGAGGCGGCTGCGCCGCGGCTCGCCGAGGGCGTGCGCGAGCGGCTCGCCGAGCTCGCGATGGACGGCGCCTCGTTCGAGATCGCCCTGTCCGGGCGCGAGCCCGGCCCGGCCGGCGCGGACGTCGTCGAGTTCCTCATCGCCCCCAACCCGGGCGTGCCCGCCGCGCCGCTGCGCGAGATCGCGTCGGGCGGCGAGCTGTCGCGCGTGATGCTCGCCCTGCTCGGGACGGCGAACGACGGCAGCGACGCGACGCTCGTGTTCGACGAGGTCGACGCGGGGATCGGCGGGCAGACCGCCCGCGCGGTCGGCGAGCAGCTCCGCGCGCTGGGGACGGGCCGGCAGGTCATCTGCATCACCCACCTGCCGCAGATCGCGTCGCTCGGGGCCCGGCACTTCTCGATCGCCAAGGACACCTCGGTCGAGCCAGCCCGGACGACGGTGACGCAGCTCTCAGAGAAGGAGGTCGTCGGCGAGCTCGTCCGGATGCTGGGCGCGGACGGCAACGACCTCGCCGCCAGGCGGCACGCGCAGGAGCTGCGCAAGGCGGCATGACGCCGGTGCGCCGCCCGCCGCCCTCGCCGCGCTTCCCGCTGATTGCGGGCTGGGCTCCGGCCGACCGGCCCGAGTCGTCCGCGACCGGCGCTACGTTCGTCTGCGTCCGGGAAGACCTACACTCGAGAGCGCGCCCTCATGCCTGACCGTCAGACCAGATTCATCTTCGTCACCGGCGGCGTCGTCTCCTCGCTCGGCAAGGGGATCGCCGCGGCGTCGATCGGTCGGCTCCTGGTCTCGCGCGGTCTCACGGTCGCGATCCAGAAGTTCGATCCGTACATCAACGTCGACCCGGGGACGATGTCGCCGTACCAGCACGGCGAGGTCTTCGTGACCGAGGACGGCGCCGAGACCGACCTCGACCTCGGGCACTACGAGCGGTACACCGACGCGAACGCGACCCGCGCCTCGAACGTCACCGCGGGCGGCGTCTACAACTCGGTGATCCGGCGCGAGCGGCGCGGCGACTACCTCGGCGCGACCGTCCAGGTCATCCCGCACATCACCGACGAGATCAAGAACCGGATCAAGCTCGTCGCCGACTCCAGCGACGTCGACGTCGTCATCACCGAGATCGGCGGCACCGTCGGCGACATCGAGTCGCTGCCGTTCCTGGAGGCGATCCGGCAGTTCCCGGTCGACGTCGGCCGGCGGCGGTGCATGTACATCCACCTCACGCTGGTCCCGTACATCGGCCACGCCGGCGAGCTGAAGACCAAGCCGACGCAGCACTCGGTCAACGAGCTGCGGCGGATCGGCATCCAGCCTGACATGCTCATCTGCCGGTCCGAGTCGGCGCTCGACAACGACATCCGCAAGAAGATCGCGCTGTTCGCGTCGCTGCCGGTGGACGCGATCGGCTCGGGCTACGACGTCGACAACATCTACAAGGTGCCGCTCGCCTACCAGGCGCAGGGCATCGACGACTTCATCCTCGACCAGCTCGGGCTGGAGGCGCCGCCCGCCGACATGAGCGGCTGGGCCGAGCTCGTCAAGCGCGCCGACGAGGCGACCGACACCGTCCGCATCGCGCTCGTCGGCAAGTACGTCCAGCTCGAGGACGCCTACCTGTCGGTGTCCGAGGCCCTCCGGCACGCCGGCTTCCGCCACCGGGTCCGCATCGACATCGACTGGATCGACTCCGAGGACCTCGAGCGCGGGACCGACGCCGAGGAGCGGCTGCTGCGCGCCGACGGCATCCTCGTGCCCGGCGGCTTCGGCGGCCGCGGCATCGAGGGCAAGATCAAGGCCGCCCGGATCGCCCGCGAGCACAACATCCCGTACCTCGGGATCTGCCTCGGCATGCAGATCGCCGTCGCGGAGTTCGCCCGCCACGTCGCCGGCATGGAGGGCGCGAACTCGACCGAGTTCGACCCCGAGACGCCGTACCCGGTCATCGACCTGCTGCCCGAGCAGAAGGAGGTCGCCGACCTCGGCGGGACGATGCGGCTCGGCGCCGACCCGATCAAGCTCCACGCCGGCACCCGGGCGCGCGCCCTGTACGGCGAGGCGGTCGTCTACGAGCGCCACCGGCACCGCTACGAGGTCAACAACCTCCTGCGCAAGCGCCTGGAGGCGGCCGGGCTGATCATCTCCGGCACGTCGCCCGACGAGCGGCTCGTCGAGGTCATCGAGCTCGGCGACCATCCGTTCTTCGTCGCCTCGCAGTTCCACCCGGAGTTCAAGTCGCGGCCCGAGCGCCCGTCGCCGCTGTTCAGCGAGTTCGTCGCGGCGTCGCTCCAGGCCGCGCGCGGCGAGGAGCGCAGCGAGCCGGTCGCCGACCCGGCCGACGGCGAGATCCAGGCGGCCTACGGGGCAGGCGACAGCGGCCGGTTCGGCCGCGGCTGACCATCTGGTGCGCGCCGCGTCGTCCGACGAGCGCGAGCGCCTGGGCGCGCTGTTCGCCGAGCTCTGCGCGATCCCCAGCCCGTCCGGGCACGAGGAGCGCTGCTCGCAGCGCGTGCAGGACGAGCTGCGCGCGCTCGGCCTGACGCCCGAGCTCGACGACGCCGGCAACGTGCTCGCCCGGATCCCCGGCGCGGCGGGCGCGCAGCGCACGATCCTGCTCTGCGCGCACCTCGACACCGTCCCGCACGGGGACGTGCCGATCGAGCCGGTGATCGTCGACGACGGCTGGGAGAACGCCAACCACGCGATCCTCGGCGCCGACAACAAGGCGGCCGTCGCGGTCATGCTCGTCGCCGCACGTCGCGCGGTGGCCGACCCGCCGCCGGTCGGCATCGAGCTGCTGTTCACGACCGGCGAGGAGACCGCGCTCGCCGGTGCGCACGCGTTCGACATCACGCGCCTGGACGCCGAGTACGGCTACGTCTACGACCACGCCACGCCGATCGGCGAGATCATCGTCGCGTCGCCGACCTACTACAAGCTCGAGGCCGAGTTCCACGGCCGGGCCGCCCACGCCGGCATCCGCCCCGAGGACGGCCGCAACGCGATCGCCGCCGCCGCACGCGCGATCGCGAACATCCAGAGCGGCCGCATCGACGACGAGACCACGACGAACGTGGCCGGCATCGAAGGCGGCCGGCCGCACACGAACGTCGTGCCCGACCGCTGCCGGTTCTGGGCCGAGGCGCGGTCGCTCGACCCCGCCAAGGCGCACGACCAGATCGCGACGATGGTCGACCGCATCCACGACGCCGCGAACGACCCGGCCTGCGACGTGGACGTCGACGTCGACGTCGAGAAGCTCTTCACCGGCTACCGCCAGGCGCCCGACGAGCCGCAGATCCAGGCCGCAGAACGGGCCCTGTGGCGCTGCGGATACGAGCCGCGCCACATCGCCACCGGTGGCGGCTCGGACGCCAACGCGCTCGTCCTCGCCGGCTTTCCCTGCACGAACCTCGCGAACGGGACCGAGCGCAACCACGAGCCCACCGAACGCGTGTCGGTCGCCGCGCTCGAGGGCATGCTCGACGTGACCTTCGCCCTGCTCGAGGAGTGCGCATGAGCCTGCAGCCGACCCGCGAGGAGACCATCCACACCGGCCCCCGCTTCACCGTCAAGCGCGGCACGTTCGGCAGCGGCGACGACGAGCGCGAGCGCGAGTGGATCGAGTCGCCCGCCGCCGTGGCCGTCGTCGCCTACGACGACGAGCAGATCTACCTCGTCCGCCAGGCGCGCGAGGCGATCGGCCGCGACGACCTCCTCGAGATCCCCGCCGGCCTCATGGACGTCGAGGGCGAGTCGCCGCTGGCCACGGCCAAGCGCGAGCTGCGCGAGGAGACCGGGCTCGAGGCCGACGAGTGGACCGAGGGTCCCTCGTACTTCTCGAGCTCGGGCATGACCGACGAGATCACCCACATCTTCCTCGCCACCGGGCTGCGGCGGACCGGCGAGGCGGAGGAGGGGATCGAGGTCGTCACGTGGCCGATCGAGGACATCGACGGGCTCATCGACGGGAACGCCGACGCCTCCACGCTCATCGGCCTGCTGTGGCTGCGCCGCGCGCAGCTCCTCGACTCCGGCGCCTAGCCGGCCGGGGCCGGCACACGGCCGCCGGTGACAGCCGCGTTGCAGCGGCGAGGGGGCGGGCGCCGAGCGGCGAACCCCGGCGCCATGGCCACCGTCGCCCCCGAGCCTCGCACCGCAACCCGGCCGTTCGAGCATCACGTCCTCGACTTCCTCGCCTATCTCGAGTTCGAGCGAGGGCTCTCCCGCAACACCCTCGAGGCCTACCGGTCGGACCTGCTGCAGTTCGGCGCGCACCTCGAGCGCGAGGGCGTCGACGTGCTCGACGCCCAGCACGCGCACCTGGCGGGGTGGCTCTCGGAGCTGGCCCAGGGCGGCGAGGAGCGCGCGCCCGCCGCGCCCGCGACGCTGCAGCGCAAGGCCGCGTGCCTGCGCTCGTTCTACCGGCACCTGCGCCGCGAAGGGCTGCTCGACCACGACCCGACCGCCGACCTGCGCGCGCCGCGCAAGAGCCAGCGCCTGCCGCAGGTCCTCACGCGCGGCGAGGTCCAGAAGCTGCTCGCCGCCCCTCGGGGAACCGATCCGACCGCCCTGCGCGACCGCGCGCTTCTCGAACTGATGTACGCGTGCGGTCTGCGGGCGTCGGAGGCGATCGACCTGACGCTGGCGGACATCGACCTGCACGCCGGCGTGCTGCGTGCCCGGGGCAAGGGCTCCAAGGAGCGTCTCGTGCCGATCGGCAGCCAGGCGATCAACGCGGTCCGGATGTGGCTGCAGCGCGGCCGGCCCGAGCTCGTCGGCCTGCGTGACGAGCCGCACCTGTTCGTCAACCACCGCGGCAGCGGCCTGACGCGGCAGGGCCTGTACAAGATCGTCCAGCGCCACGCGCGGGCCGTCGGGCTCGAGGGGAAGATGAGCCCCCACACGCTGCGCCATACGTTCGCGACGCACCTGCTCGCCGGCGGCTGCGACCTGCGCTCGGTGCAGGAGATGCTCGGGCACGCCGACGTGGCGACGACGCAGATCTACACGCACCTGTCGACCGACCGGCTCCGCGACGTCTACTTCGCCGCGCACCCGCGGGCGAGCGACAGCCGCTGACCGTGGCACCATGCGGGGCCGTGTCCCGCCCCGCCACGGCCCTGCTCGCGACGACCGCTGCCGCCCTGCTCGGCACCGGCTGCGGCGCCGTCCGCGTCGAGCCGCCCGACATCTCGCGCCCGTTCTCCACGGCCGGCAAGGCGCAGCGGGAGTTCCCGGCCGCCGGCCTGACGTTCGAGGCGCCCGCCGACTGGGCGTTCGACGAGGGGGAGGGGCCGCTCGTCGCGAGCACGAGTTCGGGCAGCGCGACGATCGCGATCTGGCGCTACGTGCGGACCGAGCCGCTGCCGCGCACGCAGGACGAGCTCGACGAGGCCGGCCGCGCGCTCGCCGACGCCGCGCGCACGCGCGACGAGTCGTTCCAGCTCCGCGAGAGCGAGCGGGTGCGCATCGACGGCGCCCGCGGGGTGCAGCTCGTCGGGATCCAGCGGGTCGCCGGGCAGGAGCGCCAGGTCCGGTCGGTGCACCTCTACGCCAAGGGCGCGGAGGTCGTCGTCGACCAGTACGCGGCGCCGCGCGACTTCGCCACCGTCGACCGCTCGATCTTCCAGCCGCTGCTTCGCTCGCTGAAGATCGACCCGCCGCGGTCATGAGCCGGCGCGCGTTCGTCGTCGTGCTCGACGCCGTCGGCGTCGGCGCGCTACCCGACGCCGACGAGTACGGCGACGCGGGCTCCAACACGCTCGGCCACCTCAGCGAGGCGATCGGCGGCCTGCGCCTGCCGACGCTCCAGCGGCTCGGGCTCGGCTCGATCATCCCGCTCGTCGGCTGCCCGCCCGCCGACGAGCCCGCGATCTACGGGCGCCTGCACCCGCTCGGGCCGGGCAAGGACTCGACGAACGGCCACTGGGAGCTCATGGGCGTCGTCTCCGAGCACCCGATGCCGACCTACCCGGACGGCTTCCCGCCCGAGGTCGTCGAGCTCGTCGAGCGGCTCGCCGGGCGCGGCACGCTCTGCAACCTTCCGTACAACGGCGTGAAGGCGATCGAGGACTACGGCGAGGAGCACCTGCGGACGGGCAAGCTCATCCTCTACACGTCCGCCGACCCGGTCCTGCAGATCGCCGCGCACCACGACGTGGTCAGCGAGCCGGAGCTGCACGACCTGTGCCGGCGGATCCGCGAGGCGCTCCGCCCGCCGCACGAGGTCGGGCGCGTCATCGCGCGGCCGTTCGAGGGCAGGCCGGGGAGCTTCCGGCGCACCACCGGCCGGCACGACTACTCGCTCGCGCCGCCGTCACGCTCGTACCTGGAGGAGATCGCCGACGCCGGCCTGCCCGTCCACGCGGTCGGCAAGGTCTACGACCTCTTCACCGGCCGGGGCATCACCGACCGCCACCCGGGCACGACGAACGAGGAGTCGCTGCGGTCGACGGCGAGGCTCGTCGACGAGCTCGAGACCGGCCTCGTCTTCACGAACTGCGTCGAGACCGACCAGAACTACGGCCACCGCGGCGACCTGCACGGCTTCCACGAGGCCCTGCAGCGCATCGACGCCGAGGTGCAGGCGTGGCTCGAACGGCTCGGTCCCGGCGACCTGCTCGTCCTGACCGCCGACCACGGCGTCGACATGACGACGCCGGGCAGCGACCACACCCGCGAGTACGCGCCGCTCCTCGCCGTCGCCGAGGGGCTGAGCGGCCGCCACGACGGCCCGCTCGCCGATGTCGGGGCGACCGTCCTGCACTGGCTGACCGGCCGCACGACCGACGAGCTCCCGGGCGACCCGTTCGCCTGAGAACGCCCCAGATCGCCCCGACCCCGCAGGTTTCCCGCAAGTTCCGCCATCGGGGTCAGTCACCTTGAGATTCGTGGGAGTCTCAAGGTGACTGACCCCGGGGTGGGGCGGGTCGTACCTTGGACGGGCCATGCCCGAGCTTCCCGAGGTCGAGACGATCCGCCGACAGCTCGCGCCGCTCGTCGAGGGGCGGGTGCTCGAGCGGCTGGTCGTCGAGGACCCCCGCTGGTGCGTGCCGCTCGCTCCCGACGAGCTCGCCGCGGCGGTCCAGGGCCGGCGGATCGAGCGGCTCGGGCGGCGCGGCAAGTACCTCATCTGGACGCTGCAGGGCGAGGTGCACCTGCTCGTGCACCTGCGCATGACCGGCACGCTGCTCTACGACCCCGACCCCGCCGAGCGGTTCCGGCGCGTCGTGTTCGGGCTCGGCGACGGCCACACGATCTGGTTCTGCGACCAGCGCCGCTTCGGGACCGGGGAGCTCGCGCTCGGCGACGAGGGGCTCGAGGCGTTTCTCGCCCCGCGCGTCGGCGTCGAGCCGCTCAGCGACGCGTTCACCACCGAGCGTCTCGCGACGCTCGCCCGCGGCCGGCGCGCGCCGGTCAAGGCGTTCCTGCTCGACCAGACGAAGATCGCCGGCGTCGGCAACATCTACGCCGACGAGGCGCTCTTCCGCGCCCGCATCCACCCGCTGCGGCCGGTCGGCCGCCTCCGCCGCCCCCAGCTCGAGGAGCTGCGCGACGCGATCGTCACCGTGCTCGAGCTCGGCATCGACAAGGGCGGCTCGACGATCGACGACTTCCGCCACGCCGACGGCGTCCAGGGCTCGTTCCAGGACGAGTTCCTCGTCCACACCCGCGCCGGGGAGCCCTGCCCGCGCTGCGGCCGGCCGATCGTCAAGTTCGTCGCCGCCGGCCGCGGCACCTACGCCTGCGAGGGCTGCCAGAAGCGTCCCCGGATCAGGCGGAGCGCATGACCCGGCGCGCGGTGACGAGCCTCGCGCTCGCCGCCGCGCTCGCGGCCGGCTGCGGCGGCCGCGACGACGGTCCCGGCCCGGACGGCTCAGGCCGCGCGGCCGCCCACGCCTCGACCACGCCGGCGACGGGGACGACCGGCGCGGGGGAGCCGGGCCCCGCGGCCACCGCCCGCGACCGCGGCCCGATCACCGCCGCGGGCGTCTCCGAGCACCTGCGCGCCCTCCAGCGGATCGCCGACCGCAGCGGCGGCAACCGTGCCGCCGGCACCCGGGGCGACCGCGAGACCGCCGACTACGTCGCCGCGCGCCTGCGCACCCTCGGCTGGCACGTCCGGACCGAGGACGTCACGTTCCCGTTCTTCCGCCGCCGCGGCCGGCCCGTCCTCGCCGATCTGCGCCACCGCCGCGACTTCAGCGTCCTCGAGTACTCGCCCGGTGGCGACGTCCACGCCCGCGTCCGCCCGCTCGACACCCAGGCCTGCGAGGCGGCCGCGCTCACGCCCGTCCGCCGCGGCGAGATCCTGCTCGTCGCCCGCGGCTCCTGCACGTTCCGCCGCAAGGCGCGCAACGCGCAGCGGGCCGGGGCGGCCGCGCTCGTCGTCGCCGACCAAGGCGCGAGCGAGCCCGCCAGCGGGACCCTGGCCCGCCCGCACGGCATCGACATCCCGGTCGTCGCGGTGACCGGCGCGGCCGCCGCCCGGCTCGCCCGCGCGGACGCGCCCGTCCGGCTGAAGGTCGACACGGTCTCCGAGCAGCGCCGCACCCGCAACGTGATCGCCGACAGCCCCGGCACCGCCGCCGCCGGTCGCGGCGTCGCGGGGGCGGACGCCGGCGCCACCGGGGAGGCGGCGCCCACGCGTCGCATCGTCATGGCCGGCGCCCACCTGGACTCCGTCGAGGAGGGCCCGGGCATCAACGACGACGGCAGCGGCGTCGCCGCGCTGCTCGAGGTCGCCGAGCGCGTCGCCGACCGGCCGGGGGTCAGGCTCGGGTTCTGGGCCGCCGAGGAGCTCGGCCTGTACGGCTCGCGACGCCACGTCCGCGAGCTGACACGCGCAGAACGCCGCAGAATCGCGGTCTACCTGAACCTCGACATGGTCGGATCGCCCCGACCGCGCCCGATGGTGTACGACACCGACGACGTGATCGAGCAGACCCTGCGCAGAGCCCTCCCCGGCGCCGAAGGCGAGATCGACCTCGGCGCCTCCTCCGACCACACGCCGTTCCAGCGCGCCGGGATCCCCGTCGGCGGCCTGTTCACCGGCGCCTCCGCGCGCACCGACCCCTGCTACCACCGCGCCTGCGACACCGTCCGCAGCGCCGACGCGGCCATGACCGCGCGGATGGCCGAGGCGACCGCGACCGCCCTGCGCCGCCTGCACCGCTGATGCTCGAGCTCGACGGACTGACCCGTCGCTTCGGCGACCGCGTGGCGCTGGACGGCCTGTCGTTCACCGTCGCCGCCGGGCAGCTCTACGGCTTCGTCGGCCCGAACGGCGCCGGCAAGACGACCGCGATGCGGATCGTCCTCGGCCTCCTCGAGCCCGACGCCGGCACCGTCCGCTTCGACGGCCGCCCGCTCGACGCCGCGACCCGCAGCCGGTTCGGCTACATGCCCGAGGAGCGCGGCCTGTACCCGAAGATGCGGGTCGGCGCCCAGCTCGCCTATCTGGCCGAGCTGCACGGCCTCGACCGCGCCGCCGCGGCGCGCGCGGCGCAGGCGTGGATGGAGCGCGTCGGCGTCGCCGACCGCGCCGGCGACCGCCTGGAGGAGCTGTCGCTCGGCAACCAGCAGCGCGTCCAGCTCGCCGCGGCGCTCGTCCACGACCCGGTCGCGCTCGTCCTCGACGAGCCGTTCAGCGGCATCGACCCGATCGGCGTCGACGTCATGGCCGACGTGCTGCGCGAGCGCGCCGCCGCCGGCGTGCCGGTCCTGTTCTCCAGCCACCAGCTCGCGCTCGTCGAGCACCTGTGCGACGCGGTCGCGATCATCAGCGGCGGCCGCCTCGTCGCGAGCGGCCCGGTGGAGGAGCTGCGCGCCCGCGGCGGGCACGGCCTGTGGCGGGTCCGGGTCGAGGGCGCGCGGGACGGATGGCTCGACGGGGTGCCGGCCGCGCGGGTCGAGCGCGAGGACGCCGACGGCGTGCTCGTCCGCCTCGACGGCGCCGACGAGCAGGCGCTGCTCGACGCCGCCCGCCGCGCCGGCCGGGTCGTCCACTTCGGCGCCGAGCGTCCGACGCTCACCGAGCTGTTCCGCGAGGCGGTGGGCGCATGAGCATGAGCTCGCGCCGCGCGATCGCGGTCGTCGCCCGCCGCGAGATCACCTCCCGGGTCCGCGAGCGCGCGTTCCTCGTCTCGACGTCGCTGACGATCCTGCTCCTGGTCGCCGTCGCCGTCCTGCCCGCGGTCTTCGGCGCCGGCGACCCCGAGAAGGTCACGCTGAGGGCCGCCGGGGAGCAGGCGGAGCGGATCGCGACGGCGGCGGCGGGCAACGGCCCGGCGCTCGACCTCGACGTCACCGTGGAGCGGGCGGCGGACGAGGCCGCGGCCCGCGCCGCCGTCGAGGACGAGGAGGCCGACGCGGCGCTCGCCGGCGACCCGGTCCGGATCGTCGTCCGCGACGAGCTCGGCACCGACCTCGGCGCCCTGCTCCAGCAGGCGGCCGCCGACGTCCGCCGCGCGGAGGCGCTCGAGCGCGCGCAGGGCCTCGACGACGAGACCCGCGACGCGATCCTCGCGCCGCAGCCGCTCGCGGTCGACGCGCTCGACCCCGACGCCGGCGGCGGCGAGCAGCAGGGCATCGCGTCGCTCGCCGCGCTGCTGCTCTACGGCCAGCTCATCCTCTACGGCTACTGGATCGCGGCCGGGGTGGTGGAGGAGAAGTCCAGCCGCGTCGTGGAGGTGCTGCTCAGCGCGATCCGCCCGCGCGAGCTGCTCGTCGGCAAGCTGCTCGGCATCGGCGCGCTCGGCTTCGCGCAGCTGTTGCTCGTCAGCGTCGTCGGCGCCGGGGCGGTGGTCGCGTCCGGCGCGCTCGACGTGCCGTCCGGCGCGTGGGAGGCGGTCGCGGTCGTGCTCGCGTTCTTCGTGCTCGGCTACGCGCTCTACGCGGCGCTGTTCGCGGTGGCCGGCGCGACCGTCCAGCGCCAGGAGGACCTGCAGGGCAGCACGATGCCGCTGACGATCCTCATCGTGATCGCGTTCTTCGCCGCGTTCAGCGCGGTCGGCGACCCCGACGGCACGCTCGCCCGGGTCCTGACGTTCGTGCCGCCGTGCACGCCGATGGTGCTGCCGGTGCGGCTCATCGCGGGCGGGGTGCCGGCGTGGGAGGTCGCGGTCGCCGTGCTGCTGCTCGCGCTGACCGCGGCGGCGCTCGTCGCCGCCGCGGTGCGCATCTACGCCGGGGCGATCCTCCGCACCCGCGGCCGCGTGGCGCTCGCCGACGCCTGGCGGCCGCAGTGAGCGCGCGGCCGTCTCAGCGCGGGGTGACGGTGACGTCGCCCGACCCGGTGTCGAGCCGCATCCGGTACGGCGACGACGGGTCCTGGGCGACCCCGATCTCCTCGTCGCCCGAGCCGGTCTCGAGCTCGATCGCGTAGGCCACGTCGGGAACCGAGACGCGCAGCTCGCCCGAGCCGGTCCTGGCCTCCAGGCGCCGCGGGACCGAGCCGGCCTCCACGTCGACGTCGCCCGAGCCGGTCCGCAGCCTGATCTCGCGGACGGCGAGGTTCCGGGCGTCGACTTCGCCCGACCCGGTCTTGGCGGTCAGGCCGGCGCCGCGCACGCGGTCGACGTCGATGTCGCCCGAGCCGGTCTCGACGGTGACGCCGCCACCGGACCGCTCGACGTCGACGTCGCCCGACCCGGTCGAGACCGACGCGGGGCCGTTCACGCCGGCGACGACGACGTCGCCGGACCCGGTCTGGATGCGCACCGGCGTGCCCTCGGGGACGCGCAGCACCATCTGCACGTTGCAGCGCACGCCGGGCACCCACTCGTCGCAGTCCGAGCGGGCCTCGACGTGCCCGTCGCGCTCGGTCAGCTCGACGTCGGGCCCGCCGAACAGGCCGCGCCGCTCGATCGTCTCCAGCGTCGGCCGCTCGCCGCGCGCGGCGGGCAGGACCCGGACGTCGCCGGCGTCGGCGTCGACCGACAGCTCGGCGACGCGCGGCAGCGGCCGGACCTGGCGCTGCTCGTCGGCGGCGACCTCGTCGAGCAGCCACAGCGTCCCCGTCGCGACGAACAGGATCGTCAGGAGCGCCGTCAGGCCGAGGAGCAGGAGGTGGAGGGGAGAGCGGGTCGCGGTCATTCGGGCTCACACTCCGAGATAGGTCAGGACGGCGAGCACGCGGCGGTGCAGCACGTCGGAGGGCGGCAGGTCGAGCTTGCGGAAGACCGAGGCGCTGTGCTTCTCGACCGCCCGGACGGTGATGTCGAGCCGCTCGGCGATCGCGACGTTCGAGTGCCCCTCGGCCATGAGCGCCAGGACCTCGCGCTCGCGCGGCGTGAGCCGGTCGAGGCCGGTCTCCGGGCCGCGCGTGGTGAGGAGCTGCGAGACGACCTCGGGGTCGAGCGCGGTGCCGCCGGCGGCGACGCGCCGGGCCGCGTCCAGGAACTCGGAGACGTCGGCGATCCGGTCCTTGAGCAGGTAGCCGACGCCCTCGGTCCCGCCCGCGAGCAGCTCGGAGGCGTACCGGCGCTCGACGTGCTGGGAGAGGATGAGGATCGACGTCTCGGGCACGGTCCGGCGGATCGCCAGCGCGGCGCGGACGCCCTCGTCGCTCTGGTTCGGCGGCATCCGGACGTCGACGACCGCGAGGTCGGGCCGGTGGCGCCGGACGGCGTCCTCGAGCGACGGGCCGTCGCCCACGGCGGCGACGACATCGTCGCCGGCGTCGGTCAGCAGGGAGGCCAGGCCCTCGCGCAGCAGGACGAGATCCTCGGCGATCACCACGCGCATCTCAGAGCACCGCCTTGATCGTCGTGCCGGCGCCTTCGGGCGAGTGGACCTCGAACGTGCCGTCGAGCGCCGCGACGCGCTGGGCCAGGCCGCCGAGGCCGCCGCCGGGGGCGGTCGTCGCGCCGCCACGCCCGTCGTCGGTGACGGTCACGCGCAGGCCCTCGTCGTCGCTGACGACCTCGACGGTCACCTGCGTGGCCTGGGCGTGCTTGGCGACGTTCGTCAGCGCCTCGGCGACGACGAAGTACGCGGCGGTCTCCTTGGCGACCGGCGGGCGCTCGGGCACGTCGACGTTGAGCGTCACCGGCACGGGGCAGCGCCCGGCCAGCCCCGACAGGGCGGCGGGCAGGCCGCGGTCGGAGAGCACGCTGGGGTGGATGCCGCGCACGAGGTCGCGCAGCTCGGTCATGGCGTTCTTGGACTCGGTGAAGGCGTTGTCGATGAGCGAGGCGGCCGCCTCGGGGTCCTCCTGGAGCTTCTGGCGCGCGCGGCCGAGCTCCATCGCGACGTACGCGAGGCGGTGCTGGGCGCCGTCGTGCAGGTCGCGCTCGATCCGGCGCAGCGTCTGGTCGGCCGACTCGACGGCGCCGGCGCGGGTCGTCTGGAGGGTCGAGACGCGCTCGGCCAGGCGGCGCTTCTCGTCGGGGGCGAGCAGCGAGCGGGCGAGCGACGCCACGCCCTCGCCGAGCCCGGTCGCGAGCGTCGCCGCGCCGACGAAGACCGCGACGCCGGCGATCGGCGCGAGGATCCACAGCGGCCAGGCGAGGTCGCCGAGCGTCGTGCCCTCACGGGTGAGCGGCGCGGCCACCGGCACCGCGAGCAGCGCCAGCGAGAGCGACCAGCCGGCGACGGCCAGCGCGGTCGTGACCCAGGCGACCGGCACGAGCAGCACCGCCCACGCCAGCTCCTTCCACGTCGCGCGGTCGCGGACCATCGCCTGCCAGCGGCCGAGCACGCCGGCACGAGGACGCTCCATCGGGGCGGGGGTCTCGATCGGCTCGCCGAGCACGAGGGCGGCGCGGCTGCGCTCGCCGCGGGCGAGGAGGTGCCACAGCTCCATCGTCAGCAGCAGCACCGGGATCCCGACGAGGAACACCGGCACGAGCCCGACGCCGAGCGCGATCCCGGTCGGCAGGACGATCGACACGACGAGCGCGACGACCGACCCGCTGACGAGGTACAGCGTGGCGGGGAGGGAGCGGCGGATGAGATCGATGACCACGACCGGCAGACTAAGCCCGGGGTCGCGTCCCGCAACGGCGGTTTCCTTGCCGATTCGGGGTGGGGTTGGCACCACCGTCCCCGGGGTGAGCTGTCAGGATCGGCCGAGCATGCACCTGCTCCGCACGGCCGCCGCGCTTGCCGCCGCGATGCTCGGCCTCCTCCTCGCGGCGTCCGCGCCGGCGGCGCCGCGGCCGGTCACCGCGTCCGGCGTCGACGCGCACCTGCGGGCGCTGGCCGGCATCGCCGCGCAGCACGGCGGCAACCGCGCCGCGGGCCTTCCGGGCGCGGAGGCGACCGCCGACTACGTGGCCGCGCGGCTCGGCGAGGCGGGATGGCGCGTCGAGCGGCAGGCGGTGAGCTTCCCGTACCCGTTCGAGCGCTCCGCGCCGGTGCTCGGCGACCTGCGCCCGGGGCGGGACGTCGTCACGGTCCGCGGCAGCGGGGCGGTCGACGCCACCGGGCGGGTGCGGACGATCTTCTCGGCCGGCTGCTCGGGCGAGTCGCTGCGCAGCCTGCGCCGCGGCGAGATCGCACTGCTGCCGGTCACCGAGTGCGACGGGCCGGACGCCGCCCGCGGCGTCGCCGCGCGCGGCGGGATCGCGGTCGTCTTCGACGGCGGCTCGGCCGAGTTCCCGCTGCGGCTCGCGACGGGCGTCTCCACCGCCACGCCGGTCCCGATGCTCGTCGTCCGCACGCGCGCGGCGATCCGGCTGAGCCGCGTGCGCTCGCCGATCCGCGTGAGGGTCGACGCGGGCGTCGAGCGCCGGACCGCGCACAACGTCGTCGCCGAGCTGCCCGGCACCGACCCGCGCCGCGTCGTCATGGCGGGCGGGCACCTTGACTCGGTGCCCGAGGGCGCGGGGATCAACGACAACGGCTCGGGCCTGGCGGCGCTCCTGGAGGTCGCCGAGCGCCTCCCGGCCGAGCGGCGCCGCGCCACCGTCAGGCTCGGCTTCTGGACCGCCGAGGAGTACGGCCTGTTCGGCTCGCGGGCGTACGTGCGCGGCCTGGGCGCGGCCGAGCGGCGGCGGATCGCCGCGTACCTGAACTACGACATGGTCGGCTCGCCGAACGCGGTCGTCGAGGTGTACGCGAACCGCGACCGGCTGGGCAGGCTGCTGCGCCGCACGCTGGCCGGCGACGTGGGCTCGACGCAGCTCGCCGCGGACTCGGACCACGCGCCGTTCGCGGCGGCCGGGATCCCGGTGGGAGGCGTCTACACGGGGTCGCTCGAGACGCGCCGCGGGCGTCCGCGCGATCGCTGCTACCACCGCTCGTGCGACCGCTCGGGCAACGCCGACCGGCGGCTCGTGGCGAAGGTGGCAAACGGCGCGGTGCGGGCGATCCTCGAGCTCGCCGGCGGGCGCTGAGCGTGGGCGGCTAGGCGGCGAGCAGCGCGCGCAGGCGGCCGGACCGGTCGGCCGCCAGCGTCTCCTGGAAGCCGCCGATGACCTCGCCGTCGATGACGACCTGCGGGAAGCTCATCATGCCGGTCCGCTCGACCAGTTCCTGCCGTCCCGCCGCGTCACGTGCCAGATTGATCTCCGTGTACGCCACCCCGCGCGCGTCGAGGAGCTGCTTGACCCGGCTGCAGAAGGAGCAGGGCTCGGTGGTGTACACGGTGACGTTCTTTGCGGGCACAACTATCAGGGTAGCGTGGCCGGCTCGCTGAAGACCGAGGCGATCGTCCTGCGGACCCTCCGCTACGGCGAGGCCGACCGGATCCTGCATCTCTATACCCCGAATCGCGGTCGGATCGGCGCGATCGCCAAGGGGGTGCGCCGGGCGCGCAGCCGGTTCGGCGGCCGGCTCGAGCCGTTCTTCCGCCTGAACCTCGTCCTCTACGAGGGACGAAGCGACCTGCTGACCGTCACGAGCGCGGAGACGGTCGCCCCGCACGCCCGCCTGCGCGAGCACGTCCGGGCGCTCGACGCCGCCGCCCGCGCCGCCGACGCGGTCGGCCGCCTGTTCGACACGCCCGATCCGAACCCGGCCGTCTACCACCTGCTCGCCAACGAGCTGGCGCTGCTCGACGCCGACCCGGCCCGCCACGCCACGCAGGGCAACCAGCTCGCGTTCCGCCTGAAGCTGCTGCTCGCGGCGGGGCTCGCGCCGCAGCTCGGCGGCTGCGCGGTCTGCGGCGAGCGCGAGCACCTCAGCGCGTTCAGCGGCGCGGCCGGCGGCGTCGTGTGCGGCGCGTGCGAGGGCGCCGGGTTCCCGCTGTCGGAGGCGGCCCACACGTTCATGGTCGAGGCGCTCGGCCACAGCCTCGCCGAGGCGCCCACCGCCGACGACCTCGCGCTCCGCCAGGTCGAGCGCGCCATCCTCGAGACCGCCGAGCACCACGCCCACCTGCGGTTGCGGCCGGCGCTTTCCCGGTAGAACTCCGCTCCACCATGGCGGCGAAGAGATGGGTCCAGGACTTCTCCGAGGGGTCCAAGGAGCAGCGCGACCTCCTCGGCGGCAAGGGCGCGAACGTCGCGGAGATGACGCGCATCCTCGGTGCCGACCGCGTACCGGCAGGCTTCACGATCACCACCGAGGCGTGCGTCGCGTACATGCGCGCGGGCCGCGAGTTCCCCGAGGGGCTGTCCGAGCAGGTGGCCGAGGCGCTCGGCCGGCTCGAGGAGCGCGCCGGCAAGAGGCTCGGCGACCCCGAGGACCCGCTGCTCGTCTCGGTCCGCTCCGGCGCGCGTGAGTCGATGCCCGGGATGATGGACACGGTCCTGAACCTCGGCCTCGGCGACGAGGCCGTCCAGGGGCTGGCGCGCAAGACGCAGAACGAGCGCTTCGCGTGGGACTCGTACCGCCGGTTCGTGCAGATGTTCGGCAACGTCGTCATGGGCATCCCGGGCGAGCGGTTCGAGGACGAGATCAAGCGCGTCAAGGACGAGCGCGGCGTCAGGCTCGACACCGAGCTCGACGTCGACGCGCTGCGCGAGCTCACCGAGACGTTCAAGGGCCTGTACGACTTCCCGCAGGACCCGCAGGCCCAGCTCGAGGCGGCGATCCGGGCGGTGTTCGACTCCTGGCAGGGCGAGCGCGCCGTCCACTACCGGCGCATCAACCGCATCCCCGACGACTGGGGAACCGCGGTGAACGTCCAGCAGATGGTGTTCGGCAACAAGGGCGAGACGTCGGGCTCGGGGGTCGCGTTCAGCCGCGACGAGGTCACCGGGGCGCCCGAGCCGTCCGGCGACTTCCTCGTCAACGCCCAGGGCGAGGACGTCGTCTCGGGGGTGCGCAACACGCTCGACCTCGCCGACATGAAGGACGTGCTGCCCGAGGCCTACGAGCAGCTCATGGAGATCCTCCGCACGCTCGAGCGCCACTACAAGGACATGCAGGACGTCGAGTTCACCGTCGAGGAGGGGCGGCTGTACATGCTCCAGACGCGGAACGCCAAGCGGCCGGCCCAGGCCGCGGTGCGCTTCGCGTGCGACGCCGTCGACGAGGGCCTGCTGACCCCCGGGGAGGCGCTGGACACGATCGATGCCGAGAAGCTCGACGCGCTCCTGCACCCGACGTTCGACCCCGGCGCCGAGTTCGAGCGCCTCGCCACCGGCGTGGCCGCCTCGCCCGGCGCGGCGAAGGGCGAGATCGTGTTCACCGCCGACGACGCGGTGGCAGCCGCCGCGGAGGGGCGCGACGTGATCCTGGTCCGCCCGTTCACCGAGGCCGACGACGTCGCCGGCTTCCACGCCGCGAAGGGGATCGTGACCTCCGAGGGCGGCAAGGCCTCGCACGCGGCGCTCGTCGCGCGCGGGATGGGCGTCCCGGCCGTGACCGGGGCGAGCGACCTGCAGATCGACCTGCGCGAGCGCACCGTGACGGTGGACGGGACACGGCTCGCCGAGGGCGACAGGATCGCGATCGACGGCACGACCGGCTCCATCACCGTCGACGACGTCCCGCTCGTCGACCCCGAGGTCTCCGAGCACTTCGAGCGCGTCCTGCGCTGGGCGGACGAGCTGCGGACGCTCGGCGTCCGCACGAACGCCGACACGCCCGAGGACGCCGCGAAGGCGCGCGAGTTCGGCGCGGAGGGCATCGGCCTGTGCCGGACCGAGCACATGTTCTTCGGCGACGAGCGCCACGAGCGGATGGTCGAGGCGATCCTCGCCGACACCGGCGAGGAGCGCGCGGCGGCGCTCGAGCCGCTGCGCGAGCTCCAGCAGGGCGACTTCGAGGGGATCTTCGCCGCGATGGACGGCCTGCCGGTGACGATCCGGCTGCTCGACCCGCCGCTGCACGAGTTCCTGCCCTCGCGCCACGAGGTCGAGCAGCAGGTCGAGCGGGCGCGGGCCGAGCGGTCCGCCGACCTCGAGCGCCTCGAGCGGACGCTCGACCGGGTCCGCGCGCTCGAGGAGGCCAACCCGATGCTCGGCACGCGCGGCGTGCGGCTCGGCCTGCTCCAGCCCGACCTGTACGCGATGCAGGCGCGCGCGATCTTCGGCGCGGCGACCGCCCACCGCGACCGCGGCGGGAACCTGGCCTGCATCGAGGTGATGATCCCGCTCGTCGCCTACGAGCGCGAGCTCGAGCTCGCGCGCGAGCTCGTCGTGCGGATCGGGACCGAGCACGGGCTGACGCCCGGCGAGGACTTCCTCACCGGCACCATGATCGAGCTGCCGCGGGCGTGCCTGCAGGCCGACCGGATCGCCGAGCAGGCCGAGTTCTTCTCGTTCGGCACGAACGACCTGACGCAGACCGCGCTCGGCTTCTCGCGCGACGACATCGAGGGCCGCATCCTCGAGCGCTACCTGGAGCTGAAGGTGTTCGACCGCTCGCCGTTCGAGACGATCGACACGCCCGGCGTCGGGCAGCTCGTGCGGATGGGGGCGTGGCTGGGGCGCAAGGCGCGGCCCGAGCTCAAGCTCGGCATCTGCGGCGAGCACGGCGGCGACCCGGACTCGATCGACTTCTTCCACCACTCGGGCCTGGACTACGTGTCCTGCTCGCCGTTCCGCGTCCCGGTCGCGCGGGTCGCGGCCGCGCAGGCGGCGTTCCGGGCCGGCGGCGCGGACTGACCGCGGGTCGCCCGGGGCGGCGCCGCGGGACGACGCCGGTCGACCTGGGAGAATCAGGACGTGGAGAGCGCCCCCACCGTCGCATCCGAGTTCGCCGCCCGCATCGCCGCCGAGGAGGAGGAGCGGCTGTCCCCGCTCGCCGCTCGCTCGTACCCGGCGGTGCGCGAGCGCCCGGAGGAGGAGAGCCCGCTCCGCACGCCGTTCCAGCGCGACCGCGACCGGATCGTGCACTGCAAGTCGTTCCGGCGGCTCAAGCACAAGACCCAGGTGTTCGTCGCGCCCGAGGGCGACCACTACCGCACGCGGCTCACCCACACGCTCGAGGTCACCGCGATCTCGCGTACGGTCGCCCGGGCGCTGCGGCTCAACGAGGACCTCGCCGAGGCGATCGGCCTGGGGCACGACCTCGGCCACTCGCCGTTCGGCCACATCGGCGAGGCGGTGCTCGACGCCTGCCTGCGCGAGCGCTTCGGCCGCGGCTTCCGCCACTACGAGCACTCGCTGCGCGTCGTCGACCGGATCGAGAACGACGGCCGGGGGCTCAACCTCACCGCCGACGTCCGCGACGGCATCCTCTGCCACTCCGGGCGCGCGCCGATGCCGCGCACGCTCGAGGGGAAGATCGTGCGGCTCGTCGACCGGATCGCGTACATCAACCACGACATCGACGACGCGATCCGGGGCGGCGTCCTGGCCGAGGGCGACCTGCCCGCGGACGCGATCGCCGTGCTCGGCACGACCGGCTCGGAGCGGATCGACCGGCTCGTCCACGACCTCGTCGAGCACTCCGCCGCCGCGGGCGACATCGTCCAGGGCGACGAGGCGGGCGAGGCGATGGCGGTGCTGCGCGCGTTCATGTTCGACCGCGTGTACCTCGGGCCCGCCCAGCAGTCCGAGGCGGAGAAGGTCGAGCGCCTCATCCGGACGCTGTTCGACGAGTACGCGTCGCACCCCGAGCGGATCCCCGACGGCGGCGGCGTGGCCGGCGACGACCTCGCCCAGCGGGTCACCGACTACATCGCCGGGATGACCGATCGGTTCGCCACGCGGGTGTTCATGCAGCTCACCGTGCCGTCCGAGTTCGCGTCATAAGGTCGGGCGCGTGGCGAAGTACACCCCCGAGTCGGTCGAGCGGGTCAAGGACGCGATCGACATGGTCGACCTGGTCGGCGCGAAGACCGAGCTGCGCCGGTCGGGGGCGAACCGGCTCGAGGGGCTGTGCCCGTTCCACGACGAGCGCACGCCGTCGTTCGGCATCGACCCGGTGCAGAAGGTCTACCACTGCTTCGGCTGCGGGGCGGGCGGCGACGCGATCACGTTCGTCATGGAGACCGAGGGCGTGGGGTTCCTCGAGGCGGTCGAGCTGCTCGCCGACCGGTACGGGATCGAGCTCGAGCTCGCCGACGAGGACCCGCGCGAGGCCGAGAAGCGCCGGCACCGCGCGCGGCTGTACGAGCTGCTCGAGCGCACCTGCGCGTTCTACGAGCGGATGCTCTGGGAGTCGCGCGAGGGCGAGCGGGCACGCGAGTACCTGCTCGGCCGCGGCCTGACCGAGGAGGCGCTGCGGCGCTTCCGCGTCGGCTACGCGCCGTCGGCGTGGGACACGGTCCTGCTCGCCTCGCAGCGGGCCGGCTACCGGCCGCAGGAGCTCTACGCGGCCGGGCTCGTCAAGCGCGGCCGCGAGGGGCGGCTGTTCGACATGTTCCGGCGCCGGATCACGTTCGCGCTGGCCGACACGCGCGGGCGCGTGATCGGGTTCGGCGCGCGGGCGATGGGCGACGACCAGAAGCCGAAGTACGTCAACACGCCCGAGAGCGAGCTGTTCCACAAGCGCCGCCAGGTCTACGCCGCGCACCTGGCGCGGGCCGCGGCGGCGAAGGCCGGGTCGGTCGTGGTCGTCGAGGGCTACACCGACGTCGTCGCGCTCCACCAGTCGGGGATCGAGAACGCGGTGGCGATCATGGGCACGTCGATGACCGACGAGCAGGTCGCGGCGCTCAAGCGGCTGGCGCCGGTCGCGCACTTGGCGCTCGACGCCGACGACGCGGGGCAGGAGGCGATGCTGCGGGCGGCGCGGATCGCCGAGCGCGAGAAGCTCGAGATGCGGATCGTGCCGCTCACCGCCGGGCTGGACCCGGCCGACCTCGTCGTGCGCGAGGGGCCCGACGCGATGCGTAGGCTCATCGACCGCTCGCAGCTCTTCGTCCGCTTCCGGGTCGAGCGGCTGCTCGCGCAGGGCGACGTGTCGAGCGCCGAGGGCAAGGACCGACTGCTCGAGGACCTCAAGCCGGTGTTCCGGCTGCTGCGGCCGTCGATCCTGCGCGGCGAGCTCGTGCGGGCGGTCGCGGACCGGCTGTCGATCTCCGACGCCGACGCGGACGCGCTGCTGCGCCAGCCGTCGCGCGACCCGGCCGCCGATCGGGCCGAGGCGCCGGCGCCGCGGCGCCGGCCGGCAGCGGGCGCGGGGGCGCCCGGGGCCCGGCCGGGCGGCGGGCGGGCGGCGCCGCCGCGCGGGGACGGCGGCGATCCGGGCGGCGACCGCCCGCCGATCGACGAGTCGATGTACGTGCCGAGCGAGGAGGACGCGGGCGCCCCGCCGGCGGCCGCGCCGCCGCGCCGCCCCGCGTCCGCCGGCGCCCACGGCCGCGCGCCCGGCGCCTCCCGCGCCCCGGACCTCGGGGCGATCCTGGCCCGGACCGAGGAGGCCGAGCGGCGCTTCCTCGCGTTCTGCCTCGCGCTGCCCGCGCTGGGCGAGGAGGCGCTGGCGAAGGTCACGCTCGACGAGCACTTCACCTCCGCGCTGACCCGCCGCGCCGCCGAGCACCTGCGCGGCCGGCTCGAGCACCCGCGCTCGGATCTGCCGCCCGACGACCCAGAGCTCGACGCGCTCATCACCGAGCTCGTCGTCCGCGCCGGCCGCGAGCCGGCGACCGCGGAGACGCTCGAGGCCCAGCGCCTCCAGCTCGAGCTGCGCCGGATCGACCAGCGCATGCGCGCGGCCCGCGACCGGGGGGAGGGCGGGATCGTCGAGCTCGCCCGCGCGCGGCAGGAGGTCAAGGCGCAGTTCGACCTGGCGATGGAGCGGGCGAACGCGGGCTGATCCGTCCGCCACCCGAACTAGTGTTCGGGTCCGTGGAGCGTGAGGATCTCGAGCGGTGGTTGGGCGAAGGGCGGTCGTTCGAGGCGATCGCGCGCGAGGTCGGGCGGCACCCGTCGACGGTCGCGTCCTGGGCGCGGAAGTACGGCCTCGCCTCGCCTCACGCGCAGAAGCACGCCGCGAAGGGCGGCCTGCGAGAGGACGAGCTGCGCGAGCTCGTCGCGCTGGACCTGACGGTCGCCGAGATCGCCGAGACGGTCGGGCGCAGTCCCACGACGGTGCGTCACTGGCTGGCCTTCTACGGGCTCAGGACCACGGATGCCGCCCGCGGCCGGCGCGCGATCGAAGGTGAAGGGTCGGACCTCCTCGCCGAGTGCCCGACGCACGGGACGGTGCGCCATGTCCGGCGCGGCGCGCGACTGCGGTGTGCGCGCTGCAACAGCGAGGCGGTCAGCCGGCGTCGCCGCGAGGTCAAGCGCATCCTCGTGGAGGAGGCCGGTGGCGCGTGCGCGATCTGCGGCTACGATCGATGGATCGGGGCACTGCAGTTCCACCATGTCGACCCTGGCCAGAAGCGCTTCAACCTGGGGCTAAAGGGATTGGCCCGAGCGATCGATGACGTGCGTGAGGAGGCGCGAAAGTGCGTGCTACTCTGCGCGAACTGTCACGCTGAAGTCGAAGGTGGGGTGGCGTCCATCCCACCGTCGGCATTGCTCCACATTCGGGGGTAATTCAATCGGCAGAATGCTCGGCTGTTAACCGAGTCGTTGTGGGTTCGAGTCCCACCCCCCGAGCTCGCAAGGCCGCCCATCCGGGCGGCCTTTTCACGTTCGGATCCGGGCGCGGCCGGGAATCTGACGCCGCGCGATCCCGAGGCGGACCCGGTGGGTAACGCCGGTCCTGACACGACCACGGCACCGACGACCGGGCGACTCCCGGCGCGGCGCCGCGTCAGGAGGGACTTCAGATGGGGAGCACAGCGCACCCCACCAGCCGCCGGACCGACGGCCGGACCCCAGCCCAGTGGTACTGCCTGCTCGCCGGAGCGGCGTTGCTCGGCGCGGGCCTGCTCGGCTTCATCGCGGACGCGTCATTCGACACCGGTGACGGGATCGACGGCGGGTCGCTCATCGGCTTCGAGGTCAACGGCATCCACAACCTCGTCCACATCGCTTCCGGCGCGGTCCTGCTGGCCGTCTTCTCCAGGCGCGGGCCGGCGAAGACCGTGGCGCTCGCGTTCGGTCTCGTCTACGAGCTCGTGACGATCATCGGGATCGCCGACGGCGAGGACGTCCTCGGGCTGATCCCGATCAACACGCCGGACAACATCCTGCATGTCGCGCTCAGCGGCGCCGGCATCCTCGCCGCGATCGCCTCGCCCGGGGACACCGGGGGGCGACGCCGGGACGCGACCGCGCGGACCGACGGCGAGCGCGGCGAGCGCTTCGGCCGCGATCGCGACACGCTCACGGGCCCCGCGCGCAGCGAGGACGAGATCACGCGGACCGGCGGGCCGGCGGCCGACGCCTGAGCCCGCTCACCCGGCGCCGCGTGCGCGCCGGGGTCGCCGGCAGCGGTGTGCGCCGCCCGGGGCCCGGGTAGCCGACGGAGACCGACTCCGACGCCAGAGGGAGGCCCATGGCCGACATCCGCAGACGCACGAAGAAGGCTCGCAAGGACGCCGAGAAGCGCGCCAGGCACGCGCGCAGGCGCTCGAACGCGACGCGCAAGGCCATGGCCGGGACGAGCCCGCGAGGCAAGGCCAAGACGGTCGCCGGTCTCGGCGCGGCGGTCGCAGCGGCGATCGCGGCGGCACGGCTGCTGAAGGGCGGAGACGACGACGGCGGGCAGCGCTACCGCTCCGAGCCCGACAACCTGCCGAACACCCCCGACCGTCCCGCCGCGACCACCCCGCCGCCCGGCGCGGGCGCCGCCCAGACCGGCGCGGACACCGGCTCGACGACCGACACCGAGCGCGCCCGCGCCGAGCAGACCGGCTGAGACGTACGCCGCAGCGGCGTCCGCCACCGTGCCGGCGGGCGTCGCGGAGCGTGCTCGGGGACGCGGGCGCACGCGCGCCGCAGGTCTCAGGCCCTTGCCGTCGCCGCCGGCGCGCGGTCGGCGCCGAACGCCTCGACGAGATCGGCGGCCCGCGCCGCCCCGTCGTTCGCCCGGCACCACGCCGCCGCACCCGCGACCTGCGCGCGGATGCGCGGCGAGCCGAGGGCCTGCTCGACCGCGTACCGCACCCCGCGCGGCGTCACGAGCCGCCGCGGCAGCCGGGTGCCGAGCGACGCCCACGCCACCCGCGCGGCGTTCTCGTTCATGTCGCCGGCCGCCGGGCAGCACACGACCGCGCAGCCCGACGCGAGCGCGCGCATGAGCGTGCCGTGCCCGCCGTGGCAGACGACGACGTCGCACCGCGGCATCGTCTTCGCGTAGGAGAGCCAGTCGACGACCACCGCGTTCCCCGGCACCTCGAGCGGCGGGTCCGGCACGCGCCGGTTCCAGGTGGCGATCACGCGCACCGGCAGGTCGGCCAGCCCCGCGAGCGCCGCGCGCAGCATCCGGTGCTCGGGGTCCTGCGACGTCGACGGGGCGACGAGCACGACCGGCGTGCCGGCGGGCTCGGGCGGCGGGGCGACGCCGGGCTCGCCGGGCAGCTCCCACAGCAGCGGGCCGACGGTGTGGGTGCCGGGCTCCGGGACCGGCCGCGGGTACTCGAGATGGGGGAGCGTCGCGACGAGGCACAGCTCTCGCGACAGCCCGCCGTGGACGTGGTCGAGCGGCCGCAGCCCCAGCCGGCGGCGGGTCTCGTTCAGCTCGCGGCGGCCCTGCTCGAGCCCGCGGCCGACGATCGGGTCGACCCGCTGCCACAGCGCACGGCCGAGCGCGGTCCGCGGCAGCCGCGCCCCGAGCGCGAACGGCGGGAACCCCGGCGCCGGGCGCGGGTCGACGTGGGGCACGATCGTCCCGACCGGCACGCCGGCCATCTCGCCCGCCATCGCCGGCGCGAGCGTGAGGATGTCGGCGACCACGCAGTGCGGCCGGACCGCCTCGACGAGCGGCAGCGTCTCCCGCGCCGCCTTGACGACGGCCTCGTAGGGCTTCAGCGGCCGGCCCTTCGTCGGGAACACGTGGTACTCGGGCGCGGCCGCGAACGTCATCCCCTCCGCCTCGACGTGCGCGCGCCACTTCACCCACGTCTGCAGCGTCACCGCGTGCCCGCGCCGCGCGAGCTCGCGGCCCAGCGCGATGACCGGGAACGCATGGCCCGGATCGCCGAAGGCGCCGAGGAGGATCCGCAGGCTCAAGCGGCGTTCAGCTCGGCCAGCAGCCGGAGCTGCTCGAGCCGACCCTCCTTGTCGAACGCCAGCGGCGTGACGCCCAGCGTGTGGACGCCGGCCTCGCGGAACACCTGCAGCTTGTCGCGCACCTTCTCCTTCGGGCCGACGAGGGAGACGGTGTCGATGAGCTCGTCGCTGAGCGCCGCCATCGCCTCCTCGCGCTTGCCCTCCAGGTACAGGTCCTGGACCTTCCTGGCCTCCTCCTCGAACCCGTATCGCTGCACGAGCGCGTTGTAGAAGTTCTTCTCGCGCGAGCCCATGCCGCCGACGTAGAGCGCGATGAACGGCCGCGTGAGGTTGCGGGCCTGCTCGAGATCGTCGCCGACGTAGCAGTTGACGGTCGGCATGATCCGGAAGTCGTCGAGCGAGCGCCCCGAGCGCGCGGCGCCCTCCTCGAGCAGCGGGCGGAACTCGGCGACGTGCTCGGGGGAGAAGAGCGTCGGGATCCACCCGTCGGCGATCTCGCCCGCGAGCCGCGTGTTGTTCGGGCCGATTGCCGCGAGGAAGATCGGGATCCGCTCCTGGACCGGCGCGATCGTCAGCTTCAGCGCCTTGCCCGGGCCGTCGGGGAGCGGCAGCTCGATCGTCTCGCCGTGGAACTCCAGCCGCTCGCGCGCGAGCGCCTTGCGCACGACCGCCACGTACTCGCGCGTGCGCTGGATCTGCCTGGCGAACCGCTGGCCGTGCCACCCCTCGGCGACCTGCGGCCCGCTCGACCCGATCCCGAGCAGCATCCGCCCGTCGGAGAGGTTGTCGATCGTCGCCGCGGTCATCGCGGTCATCGCCGGCGAGCGGCCGGGCATCTGGAAGATCGCCGAGCCGAGCTTGATCTTCGTCGTGATCGCGGCGAGCCAGCCGAGGATCGTCGCGGCGTCCGAGCCGTACGCCTCGGCGGTCCAGATCGAGTCGTAGCCGAGCCGCTCGGCCTCCTGGGCGATCTCCTTCTGGTCCTCCCGCGTGAGGCCCAGACCCCAGTAACCGATGTGGACGCCTAGCTCCATTCGCAACGACCCTTTCACCAAGAAGGACTCCGACGGGTAAGGTCGGCACCCTAGTGCGAAGGGACCGGCTGCGGCGCATCGAGGACCTGCGGCGGGCGATCGACTGCCTGCCCGAGCGGACGAAGCACGCGATGCTCGAGGGCATCGCCGCGAACACGATCATCGTCGGCGCCTACAGCGACCGGCGCGGCGGCGTGTGCCCGATGCTCGCCGCGCACCGCCACGGCGGGCGCACCGACCTGCTCGCGTTCGCGCACGCGTGGGACCGGTTCTGCGGCGCGAGGCGGCCGCGCCGCGCGACCGAGCGCGAGCTGGCGGTGCTCAAGGCGCACCTCGAGGCGAGCCTGTACGAGGCGTCGCGCACCGACCTCGCCGCGGCGATCGCCGACCACCAGGCCGCCGCGCGTGAGCGCCGCGCCGAGGAGGCACGGCGGCTCGGGCTCGGATGGCTGCGCCGTCGGGCGGCGGAGGGGCCGGCCGACCGCGAGCCGGCGGGCGGCGCGGAGACGGGCCGCCGCGCGGCGGCTCAGCTCCTGTAGAGGAGCGGCCCGAGACCGGGCTGCTCGAACATGATCTCGGGCACCACGCAGCCGGGCGAGAGCTTCAGCAGGAAGCGCACGCTCTCGGCGACGTCCGACACCTTGATCATCTGCTCCGGCGGGACCTGCTCCTTGATGAAGTCGGTCATCGGCGTGTCGACGAACCCGGGCGCGAGCGCGGTCGACTTGATCCCCGCGCTGTTGAGCTCCTTGTTCATCGCCTCGGAGAAGCCGACGACCGCGGCCTTCGTGGCGCTGTAGACCGACAGCCACGCCTCGCCGCGCTTGCCCGAGATCGAGGACATGTTCACGACGAGCGCGTTGCGGTGCTCGGCGCCGGCCTCGCGCAGGAGCGGCACCGCCTCCCGGTAGAAGAGCGGGATCGAGCGGAAGTTCAGGTCGATCTGCAGGTCGAGCCGCTTCGTCGTCAGCTCGTCGACCCGCTCCCCGGCGCCGACGCCCGCGCTGTTGACCAGGACGTCGAGGCGCCCGTAGCGCTCGCGGTGGGCGGCGACGACGCGCTTGATGTGCTCCTCGTCGGCGAGGTTGCCGGCGATCTGCTGGACCTCGTAGCCCTTGGCCTTGAGGTCGTTGAACGCCGACTCGAGCTTCTCGGGTCGGCGGGCGGCGATGGTGAGGGCGTGACCCTCGGCGCCCAGCACGTCGGCGATGGCGTAGCCGATCCCGCTGGACGCACCGGTGACGATGGCGGCGCGATCAGGCATGGGTGACGGCGCGGGACACTACCCTGGTGCGCCGTGGTCCGGGTCTTCGCTCTTTCGCTTGCGCTGTTCGCGCTGCTCGTCGCCGGCTGCGGCGGCGATGACGACGAGTCCGCCGCCGACACCGGGCGTTCGGACGGCAGGACGGCCGAGACGCAGCCGGCCGTCGACGTCGAGTTCCCTCGCGGGGACGACAAGACGATCCGGGCGCTGCGTGCCGACAAGCCCGAGAAGGCGGTGTTCGCGCCGTCGGTCGGCACGCTCCGCGTCGGCGAGAACCGCATCGGCTTCGCGCTCTTCGACGTCTCGCGCAAGCAGGTGACCCCGGAGGCGGTCGCGCTCTACGTCGCCAAGCCCGACGGCCGCGGGCTGCGCGGGCCGTTCGAGGCGCGCAAGGAGTCGCTGCGCGTCGACCCGCGCTTCCAGTCGCGCCAGACGCAGGCCGACCTCGAGGACGTCGACACGTTCTGGGTGGCGGACGTCGACTTCCCGCGCCAGGGCCGCTACGTCGTGACCGCGCTCGCGTCGCTCGACGGCGAGCTCGTCTCGACCTCCCAGTTCGAGATGCGCGCCGGTGAGGGCGGGCCGCCGGACGTGGGCGAGAAGGCGATCCGCGTCGACACCGACACCCCGCGTGACGTCGGCGGCGACCTGAAGGCGATCGACACGCGGCTGCCGCCGATCCCCGAGCTGCACGACACGAACTTCGCCGACGTGCTCGGCAAGAAGCCGGTGGTGCTCGCGTTCGCGACGCCGCAGCTCTGCCAGACCCGCGTGTGCGGGCCGGTGGTCGACGTCGTCGCCGAGGTCAGCTCCCGCACCGAGGGCGTGGAGTTCATCGCCCAGGAGATCTACGTCGACAACGACATCAACCAGGGCTTCCGGCCGCAGGTCGCGGCGTGGCGGCTGCCGACCGAGCCGTGGACGTTCGTGATCGACGCGGACGGCCGGATCGTCGAGCGGTTCGAGGGCGCGCTGTCGGTGCGCGAGCTCGAGGCGGCGGTTGACAAGGTCAAGCCGTAGGGGTAGCTCTGGCCCGTGGAGACCGGGCGCAACGAGACACCCGTCCAGCGCGCGGACCGGAACTTCACCGAGCTGCTGCAGGAGCTGCGCGTGGCGCTTCCCGGCGTCCAGGTGCTGTTCGCGTTCCTGCTCGCGGTGCCGTTCCAGCCGCGCTTCGCCGACGCGACGGAGTTCCAGGAGAACGTCTACTTCGTCACGCTCCTGTTCTCGGCGCTGGCGAGCGCCCTGCTCATCGCGCCGGGCGCCTACCACCGGCTGAACTTCGCCCGCGGCGACAAGCCGCACATCGTCGCGGTCGCCAACCGCCTGGCGATCGTCGGGCTCATCGCGCTGTCGTTCGCGATGACCGGCGCGGTGCTGCTCGTCAGCGACTGGCTGTTCGACGGCACGGTCGTCGTCGTCGCCACCGGCGCGGTGGCGCTCATGTTCGCGGTGCTGTGGTTCGGGCTGCCGCTGCGCCGGCGGCTCGTCACCGGCGCGCGGTGACCGTGGGCGTATCGTCGGCGCCATGACACCGCTCGCGATCCCGCTCCCCGGCTCCTGGTCGGTCGCAGACGCGCTCCGGGCGGTCCGCGACGACGAGCGCCCGTTCGCGCTCGTCGGGTCGTGGGCGGGATCGCGGGCGCTCGTCGGCTCGGCGCCGGCGCGGGTCCTGCGCGACGCGTTCCCGTCGGCGGGCCCCGACCAGCCGGCGGTGACGGACGGCTTCGTCGGCGGCGGCTGGTTCGGGATGCTCGGGTTCGCGATGGGCCGGCAGGTGGAGCGGCTGCCACCGCCGCCGCCCCGGCCCGCGCCGCTGCCCGACGCGGCGTTCGGGTGGTACGACCACGTGCTGCGGCTCGACCGCGACGGGCGCTGGTGGTTCGAAGCGCTCGACGACACGCCGGCGGCGCGCGCCCGGATGGCCGTGCTCGTCGCGCGCCTGGAGGCCGGGGCGCCGGAGCGAGGCTGGTCGCTGGACGGCATGACGCTGCACGGCGGGGGCGCGGCCGCGCACCGCGCGGCGGTCGCCGAATGCGTCGAGCGGATCGCCGCCGGCGAGCTGTTCCAGGCGAACCTCTGCCTGCGCCTCGACGGGCGGCTGTCGGGCGACGCGGCGGAGGCGTTCGCCGCGGCCGCCGCGCGCCTGCGGCCCGCGTACGGCGCGTTCCTCGGGCTGGGGGACGCGGCGGTCCTGAGCTTCTCGCCCGAGCTGTTCCTGCGGCGGACCGGGCGGGACGTCGTCACCGCGCCGATCAAGGGCACGGCGTCGCGGACCGGCGTGGCGGAGCGCGACGAGGCCGCGCGCGCCGCGCTCGCTGCCTCGGCCAAGGACGCGGCCGAGCACGTGATGATCGTCGACCTCATGCGCAACGACCTCGGCCGCGTCGCGGCGTACGGGACGGTGAGCGCCGCGCCCGAGCCCGACGTCGAGGCCCACCCCGGCGTCTGGCACCTGGTGTCGCGGGTGCGGGCGCGGCTGCGCGACGGCGTGACCGACGCCGATCTGTTGCGCGCGACGTTCCCGCCGGGGTCGGTCACCGGGGCGCCGAAGGTGCAGTCGCTGAAGGTGATCTCAGAGCTCGAGGGCACCGGCCGCGAGGCGTACACCGGTGCGATCGGGTACGTGAGCCCGGCCGCCGGGCTCGAGCTGAACGTCGCGATCCGGACGCTCGAGGTCCGCGGGACCGAGGCGTGGCTCGGGTGCGGGGGCGGGATCGTCGCCGACTCGGGTCCGGACGCCGAGCTGCGCGAGGCGCTCGACAAGGCGCGGCCGATCGCCGCTGCGCTGGGGGCGACGGTCCCGGACGCCGCCGGGGAGCGACGGAGGCCCGTGGCGCTCTCCGCACGAGCGCGCGCGGCGGCGGGCGACGTGCCCGTCGAGACCTGGCGCCGCCTGCGCCGCCCCGACCCGGCGGGCGGCCTGCTCGAGACGATCGCGGTCCAGGACGGCGTGGCCGTCGCGGCACGGCGGCACCTGCGCCGGCTCGCGGCGAGCGCCGCACTCGTCTACGGGATCGAGCTCCCCCGCGACCTCGCCGCGCGTATCGAGGCGGTCGCGGCGCAGGCGGGGGAGGGGCGCCACCGGCTGCGGGTCGTCCTGGGTCCCGGCGGCGCCGCCACGGTCGGCGTCGAGCCCGCCGCGGCGGCGGGCGGCGACGTCCCGGACGCCGAGCTGGAGGTGGTGACGGTCACGGGCGGGCTCGGGCCGCACAAGTGGGCCGACCGCGCCGCGCTCGCCGGGCCGCGGACGCCGCTCGTCGTCGACCTCGACGGCGCCGTCCTCGAGGCCGGGTTCGCGAACGTGTGGGCGGTGGAGGGCGAGCGGCTCGTCACCCCGCCGGCGGACGGCCGCCTGCTCGCCGGCGTCACCCGCGAGCGGCTGCTCGAGCTCGCCCCGCACGTCTTCCGTGCCGAGCCGCTCGATCTGGACCGCCTGCGCCGCGCGGACGGGATCGTGCTCACGTCGACGATCCGGCTCGGCACGCCGGCCGGGTTCGGCGCGGCGACGCCGCGGGCGCGCGAGGCGGCGGCGCGGATCCGTGAGCTGCTCGCGCCCGCGCCGGCGGGCGCGCCGGCGGGCTGACCTCAGCCGCCGACCGGGTTCAGGCCGGCCTCCTCGGCCAGGCGCACGCGGCCGGCGCTCGCCTCGGCGAGGATCCGGCGGAACGTCGGGCACTCGAGGTGGCTGGGCGCCGGGCACGCGGCCGCGTGCCGCAGGCCGTCGCGCATCGCGGTGAGGCGGCGGATCCGCTCGTCGAGCTCGTCGGCCTTCGCGGTGAGCATGGTGCGGTCGAGCGGCGGCTCGTCGCCGGAGCCGAGGAGCCGGGCGATCTCGTCGAGCGAGAACCCTCCGGCGCGGCCGATCGCGATGAGCCCGAGCCGCTCGAGCACGCCCGGATCGAACTGCCGCCGCAGTCCGCGCCGGCCGGTCGGGGCGATCAGCCCGCGCTCCTCGTAGTAGCGCAGCGTGGAGACGCTCAGACCCGAGCGCCGCGCGACCTCACCGATGTCCAGCTCGTCCATCCCTTGACCTCAAGCCGGCTTGAGGTGAGATCGTGCTCGCCGGTGGCCGTGAACGCAAGTGCCGAGGAGGCAGGCCGGATGCCCGAGACGATGAGCCAGACCGAGCTGTGGAACGGCGAGGCGGGCCGCGCGTGGGTGGAGGCGCAGCCGCTCGTCGACCGGGTGCTCGCGCCGTTCGAGCGCGTCCTCGTCGACGAGGCGCGCGCCGCCGGCGCCCGGAACGTCCTCGACGTGGGATGCGGGACCGGTGCGACGACGCTCGCGCTCGCCGCGACCGCCGGCGCCTGCACCGGCGTCGACATCTCCGCGCCGATGCTCGAGGCGGCACGCGCCCGGGCGCGGGAGGCGTCGAGTCCCGCGACCTTCGTCCACGCGGACGCGGCGACCCACCCGTTCGAGCCCGGGACGTTCGACCTCGTCGCGTCGCGGTTCGGGGTCATGTTCTTCGAGGACCCGGTCGCGGCGTTCGCGAACCTGCGCCGCGCGACGACGCCCGGCGGCGCCCTGCGGGTGATCGTGTGGCGCAGCAGGGAGGAGAACGAGTTCATGACGCTCGCCGAGCGTGCGGCGGCGCCGGTGCTCGGCGACCGGATGCCGGCGCCGGACGGCGACGAGGAGGAGAAGACCGGCCAGTTCGCGTTCGCCGGCGAGCGCCGGGTCCGGTCGATCCTCGACGCCGCCGGCTGGCGCGACGCCGAGCTGCGGCCGCTCGACCTGGAGTGCACGCTGCCGGCCGCCTGGCTCGTCCCGGACGTGACCCGCTTCGGCGCGCTCGGCCGCCTCCTCGCCGACGCCGACGAGGCGACCCGCGCCCGGGTCACCGAGGCGGTCCTGCCGCAGTTCGACCGCTACGTCCACGGCGACGAGGTCCGGTTCCCGACGGCGTGCACGCTCGTCGTCGCGACCGCGTGACCGCCGGTACGCTGCCCCGTCCGGGCCGGTAGCTCAGTTGGTCAGAGCAGCGGACTCATAATCCGTCAGACGTGGGTTCGAGTCCCACCCGGCCCATCTGTCCGACGGCCCCTGCACGCGATCAATGACCGTCTGCACAGATCCGTCGTGGTGCCCTGGCCCGATCGAGCCGAGATGAACGCATCTCCGGTGGTGTTGCGGGCTGTGCGCGGACCGGGTACAGGGGCGGCACGGCGATCGGTACCGCGTGTGCAGAGAGCGGTACACGGAGCGTCGAAGGTCGAGTGGGAAGACTCGAGATCCTGGCGCCGCGGGATGCCAGGTCCCAGCGCGCGACCCCCGGCAACGGGCCCGAGCTCTGCTGCACTGACCGGCCTTGCGCGGCTCGAGGCGGCTGGGCTGTCTCAGGCTGCGCTGCAGCTCGAGCGAGAGTTCCTGCCGGGCCTCCGAACGGCGTGTGTCAACCCCGGCGGTGCTGACTCGCCATCGGCGAACCGGGGGCGGTGCGAGAGGGCGGAGGCTTCTCCGGCGGTGGCTTCGGAGTCGAGGCGGCTTTGGAGCGTATGGCGATCGCTGCGGTGTTGAATGCGCTCACCACGCGTAGTCGCTTCGAGACCCTGGTGGGGATTCGGGCCGATGTGGGAGAGGCCTTGTTCTTGTACACCGGGGCAAGCCCCGAACAGACTCGCATGGACCTGACTCCTGTCTTGCGACGCATCGCGCCACCGAGCGGCCGAGCAAGTTGCACCCGGTGATCCCTTGAGTCGCCTCAGGCAGGCTCGGGAACTGCTGGACGAAGGGCTGTTGACGCGCGAAGAGCTCGACGCGCTCAAACGCCGGGTCCTCGAGGACATGTGAGCGAGCCACCCGCACTCGCCGCAGGCGGGGGAGAGGTGGAGGCGGGGGCATCCGCCGCAGGAGCGCACCGACCGGCGCGACTGGCACACTCGCGCTGCCAATGGCCCTCGACAGCGAGTTCCACGTGATCGTCCTGCAGGAGCCGAAGCGGCTCTACCGCGGCTGTCACGGGACCGGGCGCACAGCCCTCGAGGCTTCGCTCACGTCGAACTTCCAAGCCGGGCGATCTCCGCATCCGGCTGGTCGACGCGCGACCTTGCTGCACATGGCCGTGTCGATGTTCGAGGAGTTCGAGGTCGTCGCCGGTCTGGCGCGGCATCACCCGGAGCGCATCGGCACCTATGTCGCGCAGTTTGATCTCCGGCCCGGACATGGGATGTGCGTTGCCAGCACGAGCGGTCCCGGACATTGGTCGGTGTGGGGGATACCGGCTCAACTGGCGGACTTCGTGACCGATGTTCGGGAGGTCTAGAGCTGTCGCATGGGTATAGAGTGACTACGCGATGACCTACTCGATCCTCGACGCCGGGAACCTGGTCGCGTCCTTCGATGACGTGGACGAGGCGCAGCGTGCTCTCGACCGCATCGCGGACGAGGACGCCGCCGCGCGGGATCGGCTGTTGCTCGTCGCGTTCGACGACTCGGGCCGTGCGGTGGCCGACTGCGCTCCGGGCGAGCGGCTCGCGCACACGGTCTGACCGCGTTCGGGCCCTCGTGATGTGCCCATCGGGCGCGCGAACCCGCCCATGGAGCGGGGCCGCGCGCCGTCCGGGCGGGTCAGCCGGAGATGTGCAGCGACACGACCGACGACTCGATCGCGTTCTGCGTCACGCCGTCGAGCTTGATGCAGTACGCGCCGGTCCCCGGCGCGTGCTCGATGCCGGTGACGTTGGCTGAGCCGGAACGGAGCGTCCCGTCGCCGCGGACCTGGCCGTACGCCGGGCTCGGGCCGGGGACGTTGAACGTGAAGCGGTGGTCGGTGCCGGCTCCCTTGCCGTTGACGATCCCGACCGCGAGCGCGTCGGTCGGGCAGCCCAGGGCGTCGCCGACGCCGTTCGCGACGCCGATCTGCAGGTCGTCGGCGGCGCGGCGCAGGTCCGAGCCGTCCAGGCCGTCGACCCGGTCGGCGTCGGCGGCCTTCCCGTTCGCGCGCAGGTAGCGCTCGTCGGACTGCTCCTTCGTGAAGAACTGCGACGTGTCGACCGTGCCGGTCTCGCCGCGGGGACCCTGCGGACCCTGCGGACCCTGCGGGCCGCGCTCGCCGCGGGGACCCTGCGGACCCGCCGGCCCCGCCGGGCCGGTCGCCCCCGTCGCGCCCGCGGTGCCCGCCGAGCGCGAGTCTGCCGTGTTCGCCAGCAGGTCCGGGGTGATCGAGCCCTTCTTGATGTCGACCGCGGTGATCGAGCGGTTCTTGATGTCGGCGCCGGTCACCGACCCGTTGCGGATGTCCTTGCCGGTGATGAGCTTGGCGGCGGAGGCGGCGACCGAGGTGCCGCCGAGCGCGACGAACAGGGCGAGCGCGCCGAGCGTCGCACCGAGCCACTGCCCGGCGACCGCGCGGCCCGCACGCGAGAGGAGCTTCGAGATCATGGTGCATCACGATCGCCGCGGTCCGGCGACCGCACATCGGTGATTCCCCTGAAGACCGCGCTCGGGGTTTGACCGGCGGGGACCCGTGCGGCTACGGTGCCCGCCTCGTGAGGACCGGAGCGGCGTCCAGGAGCGGCCGGTGAGCCTGCTGCGCGGGCTGCTGCGACGCGCCGAGCCGGTCGACTGGCCGTCGCTGCGCGTCGGCGACGCGGCGCGCGGGCCCGGCGGCCGCGACGCGACCGTGTCCGCGCTCGCGGTGCTGTCGATCGCCTCTCCGGAGGACGACCCGGACGACGTGTCGACCATGACGATCGTCTGGCTCGAGCACGCCCGCGGCACGGAGATCGTCGTCGTCCAGCGCGACGAGTACGGCGGCGACGAGCCGCTGACCACCGAGGTGCTCGCCGACGCCGAGCCGGCGCCGCTCGAGCCGTGGCGCGCGGTCGCCGCCCGCCTCGACGAGCCGTCGTTCGAGGCGCACGTCGAAGGCGCCGGCGACGTCGGCGCCGAGGTCTGCTCGCACACCTGCGAGCACGGCGAGGGCCTGGCCGCCGCGCCGGTGCCCGCGACCGGGTGGGCGGTGCAGGCGTTCGGAGTCCGGCGCGGCCGGGTCGACACGCGCCGGCCGTGGCTCGTCCTCTACGACGGCCGGCGCGAGCCGCGCCTGTGCCTGCGCCTGCGCACGCGCTGAGCGGCCCGCACTACGCCGGCCGCTCGTACAGCGCCGCGATCTCCTCGGCGAACTCCTCTGCGACGATCGCGCGCTTGACCTTCAGCGTCGGCGTCAGCTCGCCGTCGGACTGGCTCAGGTCGCGCTCGAGGATCGTGAAGCGCTTGATCTGCTCGATCCGCGCGAACTGCTCGTTGACCTCCGCGACGACCTCGCCGATCGCGTCGAGCACCCTCGGGTCGTGCGCCATCGACGCCAGGTCGGGGTCGACGCCGAGCTTCTCGGCGAGCTTCGGCGCCTCGTCGGGGTCGAGCGACAGCAGCGCGACGAGGTACGGCTTGTTGTCCCCGAACACGACCGCCTGCGAGATCCAGCGCGTCGCCTTCAGCGCGTTCTCGATGTTCGTCGGGCTGATGTTCTTGCCGCTGGACGTGATGATCAGGTCCTTCTTGCGGCCGACGATCGAGACGAACCCGTCCGCGTCGATCTCCGCCAGGTCGCCGGTCGACAGCCACCCGTCGGCGTCGAGCACCTCGGCGGTCGCCTCCTCGTCCTTGAAGTAGCCGCGGAACACCGTCGGCCCGCGCACGAACAGCTCGCGGTCGGCGCCGACCCGGACCTCGGTGCCGGGCAGCGGCCGGCCGACCGTGCCGAAGCGCAGGTCCTGCTCGGTGTTGATCGTCCCCGCCGCGGCGGTCTCGGTCATGCCCCAGCCCTCGAGGATGAGCACGCCGCACGCGTCGAAGAACTCGAGCACCTCCTTGGCGATCGGCGCCGCGCCACTCGCCGCGAGCGCGAGCCGGCCGCCGAACAGGTCGCGGACCTTCGAGAGGACGAGCCGGTCGGCGAGCCGGTGGCGGAGCGCGAGCAGCGGTCCCGGCCGCCCGCCGGCGTGCTCGATGCGGCGCACGCGCGCGCCGGTCCGGATCGACCAGTGGAAGATCGCGCGCTTGTGCAGCGGCGCCTCGGAGACGCCCGCCAGCGCGGTCGTGTGGATCTTCTCGAACACGCGCGGCACCGACGGGAGGTACGTCGGGCGGATCTCGCGGATGTCGTCGAGCAGCTTCGCCGGGTCGCGCTGCCAGAAGGCGAGCGTCCCGCCGAGGTCGATCACCGCCATCTCCACCACCCGCGCCAGCGCGTGGGCGAGCGGCAGGAACATGAAGAACACGATCGGCACCCCGGGCCGGACGAGGTCGAGCTGCTGCTCGTAGCCGCGCACCGCGGCGAGGAAGTTGTCGTGGGTGAGGATGCAGCCCTTCGGCGGCCCGGTCGTCCCCGACGTGTAGATGAGCGTCGCGGTGTCGTGCGGGTCGACCGCGGCGACGCGCTCGTCGACGGCGTCGCCGGGCACGCCCGCGCCGGCCGCGCAGAGCTCGGCGACCGACATCGCGTCGTCGGCGACGCCCTCCAGCACGACGATGTGCTCGAGCGCGGGGCACCGGTCGCGAATCGAGGCGACCTTCGCGACCTGCTCGGCGTCCTCGCAGAACACCACCCGCGCGTCGGAGTGGGCGAGCACGTGCCGGCACTCCTCGGGCGAGTTCGTGTGGTAGATCGGCGCGACGACCGCGGCGGCGCAGAAGCAGCCGAGGTCGGCGATCACCCACTCGGGGCGCGTGTTGCCGAGGATCGCGACGCGGTCGCCGGGCTGGATGCCGAGCCCGATGAGGCCGCGCGCGACCGCGCGCGCCTCGCGGGCGAGGCGGTCGTAGGGGATGTCGACCCAGGCGCCGTCCTGCTTGTCGCGGAGCGCGCTGACCCCGATCCGCTCGCCCGCCCGCAGGATCAGTTCGCCGAGCGTGCGCGCGCCGGTCGACTGCTCGAGCGTCGCGTGGGTCGTCTCAGCGCGTGCGTCGGTGGCCATCTCCGTCCCCTCCAAGTGCGTACGACATCCCATGAAACCGTGTCGCGCCCGTGCGGGGGCGACATCCGGTCCCACTACCCGACCGGTGCGGAGGACTACGTACCGGCCGGAGGAGCGCCGCGCCGGCACGGCCGGACGCCCGCGGGAAGGTTCCGGGAAGGCCGCCCGGCGAGGGTCCCGCTCCGACACCAACCCCCACACCGAGGAGTCGGAGATGACCCAGGTCACGGACACCATCCGCAACGGCGTCGACACCGCCAAGCTGTTCGGCACGCTCGACCTGCTCGGCGAGCAGCCGCAGCTCGGCCGCTTCGTCTTCCGGGCCCGCAACGAGTGGCTCGGCGGCGCCCACAACCGCTCGACGATCAAGGACTTCTACGCCGCCGGCGGCGAGGACACCACCCGCGCGTCCGCGTTCACCGTCGACGCCGGCGAGCCGGCGATCCTGCTCGGCACGGACACCGGCCCGAACCCGGCCGAGTACCTGCTGCACGCGCTCGCCGCCTGCCTGACCACCTCGATCGTGTACGTCGCGGCCGCGCGCCGCGTGCCGCTCACCCGCGTCGAGTCGCGCCTGGAGGGCCACATGGACGTCCGCGGCGCGCTCGGGCAGACCGACGAGGTCCGCAACGGCTTCGAGCGCATCGACGTCACGTTCACCGTCGAGGGCGACGCTCCGCGCGAGAAGCTGCACGAGGTCGTCGAGCGCGCGAAGGCCCGCTCGGCCGTCTACGACATGGTCACGAACGGCGTGCCGGTGCACGTCGCGGTCGACGGGAGCTGAGATGACCCGCGAGCTCACCGCGCGCACCGAGGCCGGCGCGCGCCTCGTGGCGGTCGCCGAGCGCCTGGCCGCCGACCTGGCCCGGGACGCGCCGGCGCACGACCGCGACGGGTCGTTCCGCTACGCGGCCGTCGAGGCGCTGAAGGACGCCGGCTGGTTCGGCGCGCCCGTCCCGGTCGAGCACGGCGGGCTCGGCGTCCTCTCGCTGCACGACCTGCTCGTCGCGTCGTCGCGCCTGGCGCGCGGCGACGCGTCGGTGGCGATCGGGCTGAACATGCACCTCGTCGCGCTGCTGAACGTCGTCCGGCGCTGGCAGGTCGCGGTCGCGCAGGGCGACGAGCGGCGCGCCGCGCGCTTCGCCGCCTGGATGGCCGGCGTCACCCGCGACGGGGTCGTCATGGCCGCCGCGATCAGCGAGCACGGCCAGGACCTCACGCGGCCGTCGACGGTCGCGGTCCGCTCCGGCGACGGCTGGCGCCTCGACGGCCGCAAGGCGTTCTGCACGATGTCGCCGGGCGCCACGCACCTGTACGTCGCGGTCACCTACACCGCGGCCGACGGGGAGGAGCGCTACGGCTACGCGCAGGTGCCCGTCGACGCGCCCGGGGTGCGGATCCACGACGACTGGGACGCGCTCGGGATGCGAGCGTCGGGCAGCCACACCGTCTCGTTCCGCGAGGTGGCGCTGCCGGCGTCGGCCGTCAGCGGTGGGTTCGCCGCCGGCGACGCGGTCGGCTACATGGAGCGCAACCTCGCCGCCGGGCTCTTCCACGCGTCGGCGTCGCTCGGCATCGCCGAGGCGGCGCACGCGACCGCGCTCGCCGCGCTGGCGCGACGCGACCTGAACGGTGGCGACACCCGCACGTTCACGCTCGCGGCGGAGAACGAGATCGACCTGTCGGCCGCGCGCGGCGGGCTCGCGCGCGCCGCGCTGCTCATCGAGGAGCGCCTCGGCGACGACCTGACCGGCGACGACGAGACCGTCATCGCGCTCTTCACCGAGGGCCAGGCCGCCAAGACGCTCGTCAACGAGGCGGCCGGCCGGATCGTCGACCGCGCGCTGACGCTCAGCGGCGGCGCCGGCTACCTGAGCTCGCACCCGATCGCCCGCGCGTACCGGGACGTGCGCGCCGGCTCGTTCATGCACCCGCTCGGCTCCAGCCGCGCGTACGACTTCGTCGGCCGCGTCGCGCTCGGGCTCGAGCCGTCCCTGCACTGACACCCGAACCCAGGACCACCACCGATGAACCCCATCACGACCGCACCGGAGGTCGACGTCTCCGAGCTGCGCGACGCGATCCAGGCGATGTACCGCTCGGTCGCCCGCGAGCCGCACGGCGACTTCCACTTCGAGACCGGCCGGCCGCTCGCCGAGCGGCTCGGCTACCCCGCCGACCTGCTCGACGCCGTCCCGGTCGGGGCGCTCGCCTCGTTCGCCGGCGTCGGTCATCCGCTCGGCGTCGCCGGCCTGCAGCGGGGCGAGCGCGTGCTCGACCTCGGCAGCGGCTCGGGCACCGACGCGTTCGCCGCCGGCCGGCTCGTTGGTCCGGCCGGCGCCGTGCTGGGCGTCGACATGACCGACGCGCAGCTCGCCAAGGCCCGCACGCTGCGCGACCGCGCCGGGATGCACCACGTCGGCTTCGTCCACGGGCTCGTGGAGGAGCCGCCGGTCGGCCCGGCGGGTTCGACGCGGTGATCTCCAACGGCGTGCTGAACCTCGTGCCCGACAAGGCGCGCGCGTTCCGTGCCGCCGCCGCCGCGCTGCGGCCCGGCGGACGCCTCGCGATCGCCGACATCGTCAGCGCCCGCCCGCTGAAGGACGCCACGCGGCGCAACACGAGCCTGTGGGCGGCGTGCATCGCCGGCGCCGTGCCGCTCGACGAGTACGTCGCCGCGATCCGCGCCGCCGGCCTGGCGCTCGAGGCGGTGAGGCTCAACCCGTACGCGTTCCGGTCCGAGCGCGCGAGCGACGCCGCGGGCCGCTACGGCGTCGCCAGCGTGACGCTGCTGGCCTCCAGGCCCCGTTGAGCCACCGACCACTCCGAGAGGACGATGGACCTGTCCGTCATCCGCGGGTGCAACCGGGCCGGGCGGGCCGGCCGGCGGACGATCGCCGACACGGTCATCGTGCGGCCCGACCCGCAGCCGGCCGCCGTGTGACCTACCGCGCGCGGCGCGGCGCCGATGCCCGGACCTGGATCAGCGCCGCGCTGCCGCGCGGGACCACGAGCCGGACCGACCCGTCGCCGACGTCGATGCGCTCGATCCGGCGCTTGCCCTTGATCTTCCCGTCGGCCGTCTCGCCGCCCCAGCCGCGGCCGCCGAACGTGACGTTGTTCTGCGAGCGCAGCGCGGGGGCGAGCAGGCGCTCGACGGTCGCGACCTTCGCGGTCTCCTCCGGGAGCTTGAGGATCACCTTGCGCGCGGTCTTCGTGTCCTTGTTGATGACGACGAGCCGGCGCGTGCCCTCCCGGTCGATCGTGCCCCACGTCTTGAGCTTCGAGTCCGGCGGGTTGGGGCCGACGGCGAGCAGCCGTGAGCCGCGCGGCGCCGCCCGGTTGAACAGCAGCAACGCGTAGAAGAGCGGCCGGACCTTGGCGACCGTGCGGCCGTCGCGGCGCAGGAACTCGATCGGCCCGTAGATCGAGCCGGTCCACGTGTGGAAGTTCACGTTGCGCACGCCGGTCTCGGCGAGCCCGAAGAGGATGTCGGTGCCCCACAGCGCCGCCGCCATCGTGTCGCTCAGCCCCCGCAGCCCGCCGCAGATCGCCGAGTTGATCTCGGTGACCTGGACGGTCGCGCCCTCCGACGCGGCGACCGCGACGAGGTGGCGCATGCGGTCGATGATCGACGCGTACGCGTTCGGCGCCAGCAGCTTCGGGATGTAGCGCTGGCCGCCGCGGCGGCGGATGTCCTTGTCGCACGTCTGCAGCGGGTAGGCGTGCGCGCTCCACGACCGGATCGAGCGCTGGACGGTGAGGATGTCGTCCTGCAGGTCGTCCCAGGCCGCCGACGCGAACCCGCCGCCGGACAGGTTGACGTCGGGTGCGGCCGGGTGGACGGCCGCGACGTACTGGTCGACCTCCTCGCGGTACTCCCGGTAGCCGTAGCCCTCGGGCCGCTTGCGCGCGCGGACGCGGACGTTCTTGCCGACCGAGTACGCGCGCGGCGTGGGGTACAGGTCGGGCTCGTTGCCGAGCTCGAAGCTCTTGATGAAGTGCGGCGGGATCGCGCCTCGGATCGCGCCGGCCAGCGCCGCCGCCTGCGCCGGATCCTTCAGGCCCATGTTCAGGCCGAGGATCAGCGGCGTGCGGGTGCGCTGCGCCCACTGCGCCAGGTGCGCGAGCCACGGCTCGGTGATGTCGGTGACGATCCCCGGCGGCTTGGGCTGCCCGGTCGGGTTCCACCAGGTGTGGTCGGTCGACTCGCCGCCGAAGCGCAGCGACGGCGACCCGCCGCCGGGCTGCGCGAGCCAGCCGACGAGCCGCTCGAAGATCGGGTTCGGCACGCCGTCCGAGCCGAGATAGTCGGGCACCGAGGTCCACTCCATCGAGAAGCCGGCGAACGAGCGCGGGACCGGCGCGCCCTCGATGTCGGCGACCTTGCGGCGGACGACCGGCAGGCCCTCGGCCGAGCGCTCGTTCGTCCGGCGCTCGGGGACGTCGTCGTCGGCGAACGGGTTGGCGACGTGCACGCCGGTCGAGCGCCCGCCGTCGTAGATCGCCCGGTAGGAGGCGAACGGCTGGATCGGGGTGCGGATGAACCACGACCCGTCGTAGGCGGTCCGGACGTGCTGGACGGTCTGCCAGGCGGTCGACGATCCGGCGGGCCGCATCTGGACCTCGACGTCATGCTCGGTCCCCGGCCGGATCTGGCCCCAGATGACGTTGCGCTTGATGTCGACCCACATCGGGTCGTCGAAGTGCGCGAGCGCCTGCTTGGGCTCGCCCCGCGAGTCGAGCAGCCCGGACTGCCAGCCGGTGTAGCGCTTGCCGCCGCCGACCTTCTCGTCCTGCCACAGGTACTGGGCGATGAGCTGCACGCGCGGGTTCGCCCAGGCCAGGTAGGCCGCCTCCTGCAGGTAGCGGTCCTGGCGGCCGGGGGTGACGCCGCGCAGCTTGTCGGGCGGGTTGGTCTGGTACGCGTACTCGTCGAGCCAGATCCCGAGCGGCTTGGTGGTGCCCTCGATGCGGCCCGCGTTCTGCAGCCAGTCGAGCGTGAACAGCACGTTGCGCAGCCCCGCGAGCGCCGCGTCGTCGCGGTTCGGGTAGTCCTCGTGCGGCGGGTGCTTGGTGCTGTGCGGGTGGTAGGCGAAGCCGTCGGCGGGCGCGGGCTCGAACGTGCGGCAGGGGCCGGTCCTGACCGCGCGGAGCTTGTCGTCCAGGCACCCGAACGCGCGCAGCCACTTGAGCGGCTTCATGTTCGCGTTCTTGCTCTTGAGCTGGCCGCCGGCGGGGGCGAGCGCGCCGATGAGGACCTTCGACGACGGGTCGGCCGCCTTGATCTGCGGGTAGGCGGCGCGGACCATGTAGCGGTAGGTGTGCGGCGAGACCGGCGTGCACCGCTTGCCCTTGCAGCGGGCCTGGGGCTGCAGCCACAGCGGCAGGTTCGGCTCGTTCCAGAGGATGTACTCCTCGGTGACGTCGCCGTAGCGCGCGGCGACCGCGGCCGCGAACTGGCCGAAGTGCCACGCCGACGGCATGTACCGCGGGTTGCCCGCCCGCGGCCGGCTGGAGCCCCACAGCGGCGGCGGGCCGCTGAGCATGAGCATCGGGCGGATCCCGTGCTTGACGAGCAGGCCCACGGCCCGGTCGATGTCGCCCCAGTGATAGCCGGACGTGTGGTCGCCGGGACGGAACCAGTCCGGGGGCTCGTAGCTGCGCGGCGACGGCGCCACGCGCGACCACTGGACCTGCAGCCGGACCGTGTCGATCCCCAGCTTGGTCCACTCGACGATCGCCTTCTCGGCGTCCTGCGGGGACGCGTTGAGCAGCAGGCCGTCGGAGGCCATGCCGACCTGCAGCGCGCGCCCGCTCGCGGGGGCGGCGGCGGCGAGGAGCATCGCCAGCGCGGCGAGCAGGGCAACCGGGATCCTTCGTGGGGTCACGACCAAGGTTCAACCCCGACGGGATCACAAAGTTCCGCACGCGTCGACGTCCGGGCGCGGACTTGCGCCGCGCGGGCGCTTTCGGTCAGACGTCGTCGGCCGGCTCGAGCAGCGCGAGCTCGAGGCGCAGCGCGTCGAGGCGCTCGGCCGGGGCGCCGAGCCCGTCGAGGCGGTCGAGCATCGCGACGACGCGCTCCGAGCGCCAGTCGACGGCGAGCGCGTCGAGCGAGGAGGAGACCATCATCACGTGGTGGTCGAGCACCTCGCCGACCGCTCGTGCGTAGGCCCGCAGCGCCGCGTCCGCGGGCTCCGGCAGGGAGCGCTTGAGCGCCAGCAGGCGGCTGACGAGGTCGCCGCCGCGCCGCGCGAGCGGCGCGAGCGGCTCGCGGGCGCTGATCTCGGCGAGCAGCTCCTCCGCCTGGTCCTGGCGGATGACCGCCTCGTCGACGATCGCGCGGAGCGCGGCGAGGTCGGCGCGGCGGCGGGCGGCGCGCTCGGCGAGGACCCGCTCGTGGTCCTCGCCGACGATCTCGGCGATCACGCCGCGGGCGCGGCGCGGCGGCGACGGCTGTGCGCGACGCCCGAACACCAGGCCCTCAGTCTGCCACCGCGCCCCGCTCAGCGTGGGGCGTCGGCGTGCTTGACGCCGACGAGCGCGACGTACTCGATCGCGTCGCCGCCGACCGACAGGCGGTGCGGGTAGCGCCGCCGCGCGCGCTCCTCGAGCGCCCCGTCGGCGATCAGGCGGGTGATGAGCCCGGCGAAGCCGCTCGGGTCGGCCTCGTCGAGGAACGCGGCCTTGATGTTGAACGCGATCCAGCCGCCGTCGGGGACGAGGTTGAACGCGGTGACGAACGCGTCGACCGGGATGTCGCCGAAGCCGAGCGCGGCGACCGTCGTCAGCAGGTTCGGCTCCAGTGCGCAGATGCGCTCGCGCTCGGAGCGGCTGAGCATCGTCAGGTCGCACACGACGTAGTCGTCGTACAGGCCCGGGCGGTCGCGCTCGGCCGCCTCGGCGGCCTCCTCGATCAGGTCGATGCCGACGAGGCCGCTCACACCGAGCTTGGCGAGCTCCTCGCCGACCATGCCGTTGCCGGCGCCGACGTCGATCCCGCGGAGCGAGCCCGGGTCGACGTCCGCGCGCTCGAGCTCACGGGCGAGCAGCTCGGCGACCACGCGCGGCGAGGTGCATTCCAGGTGCTCGTAGAAGATCCGCTCGTACAGGCCGGGGATCGAGAAGATCTCGTCGTAGTCGTGGAAGCGGATCCGTCGTCGTTGACCGTCGACGAGCACCTCGCACCACTCCCGGTCCTGGTCGGGCACCGCGCCGTCGATGGTCGGGAAGCGCACGACGAGCTGGGAGGTCTGGACGGACACGAGGTTCCTTTCGTCGGGGACAAGCACGCGCAGGGGAGCCCGCGGCTCCCCTCCGGTTTGTGGGTGACCGCCCCAGACCATGCGAAACCGCGGATGTTGGCTCCCTGACACGAAGCGATGTCAGAGTCGTGATACTGGGCGCCGATGCGTGATCCGGCGCTCCGGCCGCGGTTCGAGCAGCTCGCCGACCATCCGTGGCTGGTCGGCCATCCACGGCTGCGCGGGCGCACGGTGCTGCGGCGCGTGCGGTGGATGACGATCGCGGCGATCGTGACCGCGAACCTCGTCGGGGCGGTGGTGGTCGCGGCGTTCGCCGTGTGGGGGCTGCCGAAGCCGGAGATCGGCGACCGCACCGAGCCGGTCGTGGTGAACATCGCGGCCGCGGGCGCCTACCTGCTGGTCGCGCTCGTCGTCGGCGTCGCATGGGGCCACCGGCTCCTGGAGCGCGGCGACGACGGCATCCGCGACTGGCTCGTCGCCGACCGCGACCCGACGCCCGCCGAGCGGCGGCTGGTGCTGCGCGCGCCGCTGCGGCTCATGACGGTCGAGGCGGTGCTGTGGGGGAGCGCGACCGTCCTGTTCACGCTGCTGAACCTCAGGTACGACGGGCTGCTCGGGCTCGGTGTCGGGCTGACCGTCGCGCTCGGCGGGATGACGACGTCGGCGGCCGCCTACCTGCTGTGCGAGCTGGCGCTGCGCCCGGTCGCGTCGCGCGCGCTGGCGCACGGCCTCGACGGCGACCGCCGGCGCGTGCCCGGGGTGGGGACCCGGTGGCTGCTGGCCTGGGCGCTCGGGACCGGCGTGCCGGTGCTCGGGATCGTGCTCGTGGCGATCGTGGCGCTCACGCCGGTCGAGATCGACGAGACGACGCTCGCGGTCACGATGCTCGCGCTCGGCGGGATCGGGCTCGTGTTCGGCGCGGCGGTCGCGCTGCTGGCCGCCTTCGCGACGACCCACCCGATCCAGTCGATCCGGCACGGGCTGGCGCGCGTCCGGCGCGGCGAGCTCGACGTCGAGCTCGGCGTGTGGGACACGACCCAGATGGGCCTCCTGCAGGCCGGCTTCAACGACATGGTCGCCGGCCTGCGCGAGCGCGAGCGCATCCGCGACCTGTTCGGCCGCCAGGTCGGCGAGGAGGTCGCAGAGCACGCGCTGTCGGACGAGATCCGCCTCGGCGGCGAGCTCCGGGACGTCACCGTCATGTTCGTCGACATCACCGGGTCGACGACGCTCGCGGCCGAGCGCGACGCGGAGGACGTCGTCGCGCTGCTCAACCGCTTCTTCGCCGTGGTCGTCGAGGTCGTCGAGGAGGCCGGCGGGTGGATCAACAAGTTCGAAGGCGACGCGGCGCTGGCGATCTTCGGCGCGCCGATCGCGCTCGACGACGCGGCCGGCTGCGCGCTGCGCGCGGCACGGCGCCTGGACGAGCGGCTGCGCGACGAGGTGCCGGAGATCGAGGCGGGCATCGGCGTCGCGTCCGGCGAGGTGGTCGCGGGCAACATCGGCGCCGAGCACCGCTTCGAGTACACCGTGATCGGCGACCCGGTCAACGAGGCGGCGCGGCTGACCGACCTGGCCAAGGAGCGCACGCCGCGCGTGCTGGCGTCCGCGGCGGCGGTCGACGCGGCGGGGGAGGACGAGGCCGGCCGCTGGCAGCGCGGGGACGAGGTGATGCTGCGCGGGCGGCCGCGGCCGACGCGGACGGCGAGTCCGCGGGCGGCGGCGTGAGGATCGTCGTCGGGCGATGCGGGGGGTGGCCTGCGGCGGGTGGTCCGCGCCCTGGCCGGTGGGGGCGGGCGGCTCGCTCCGGCCGGCCCGGCGGCGCCGGGTCCGGCGTGGCCCGAACGGCCGCGGACAAGCGACAGCGACCACGCCCGGCGCGCCGGCCTCGCCGACGGGACGGACGCGACAGCCACCGGTGGCAGGCCGGTGACCTACCCCGCCGCCTCCCACACCGCATGCAGGACCGGCGGCTTGCGGAACACCAGCCCGCGCGCCGCGGGCGGCGGGTGCGCCGGATCGAGCCGCAGGCCCGGCAGCCGCGCGAGCGCCCGGCCGATCGCGACGTGCGCCTCCAGCCGTGCCAGGTGCATCCCCACGCAGACGTGCGGGCCGGCCGCGAACGCCACGTGACGGCGCAGCTCGTCGCCGCGGTCGAGCGAGAACGCGTCCGGGTCCGGGAACACGGCCGGGTCGCGGTTGGCCCCGGCGATCGACAGCGTGACGAGCTCGCCGGCCGCGATCCGCGCCCCGCCGAGCTCGGTGTCGCGCGTCGCGTACCGGTCGACGGTCGCGGCGGCGGGCTCGAGCCGCAGCGACTCCTCGACCGCCACCGCGACGAGCGCCGGGTCGGCCCGCACGCGCGCGAGCGCGTCCGGGTGGGCGAGCAGGTGCATGAGCGCCGTCGCGATCATGCCCTCGGTCGTCTCGATGCCGCCGAAGAGCAGGACCGCCGCGTTCGAGATCACCTCGTCGCGGTCCAGGCCGCCGCCCGCGGCCGCGGCGGCGACGAGCGAGGACGACGCGTCGCGCTCGAGCTCGCCCGCGATCGCCTCGCGCAGCGCCGCGAAGCCCGCGACCCCGCCGGGCGGCAGCCGCCCGCCGGCCGTCGCGGCGGTCACCGCGGCGACGATCTCCCGGTACCACGCGAGCACCCGGGCGACCGGCACGTCGCGCAGCCCGAGCGCCGCCGAGACGATCGTCGCGGCCAGCGGCGCCGCGTAGGCGCTCCGCAGCTCGCCGCCGCCCGCGGGTGCGAGCGCGCCGAGCAGGCGGTCGACCTCCGCCTCGACGACGGTGGCGAACCGCTCGCGGACCGCCGCCAGCCGGAAGGGCCGCGCGAACGGCTCGCGATGGCGGCGATGCTCGGCGCCGTCGCGGCTGAGCATGCTCGGCCCGACGACCCGTGCAGTCGTGAAGCGCGGATCGTCGACGGTGAACCGCTCGGCATCGCGCATCGCCTCGAGCACGAGCTCGCGTGACGTCACGAGCCGGCCGCCGAGCGCCTCGACGTACGCCACGGGCTCCGACGCCCGCAGCCGGCGCAGCGCCGGGTGCGGGTCGCCGGAGAGCTCCGCGACGGTGACGGTGGCGCTACTTGACGAAGCCCGCCTCGCGGAGGTAGTCACCCGCGACCTTCTCGGGCTCCTGCTTGTCGATCGTCACGCGCGAGTTGAGCTCCTGCATGACCTCCTCGGTGAGCGGCTCCTGCACCGCCTCGATGACCTGCCGGCCGCTCTCGCCGAGCTTCTCCACGCCGCTGTCGCGGACCATGAACGTCACGAAGTACGGCGGGAAGAGCTGCTTGTCGTCCTCGTACGTCACGTACTTGTCGAGCGACAGCTCGCCGTCGGTGCCGAACCCGAACGTGAAGTCCGACTGCCCCTCGTCGAGGTCGGCGAACTTGCCCTGGCTGGAGACGAACTTCGGCGTCCAGTCGTAGACGTCGCGCAGCCCGAGCAGGCAGTCGGTCCGCTGGCGACACTCGGGGAAGCCGGAGATCGACATCTCCGACCCGGCCTTCTCCGCGACCTCCGACAGCGTCTTCGGGTTGCCGAGCTTCTCCGCCGTCTCCTTCGTCGACGTGATGACGAACGTGTTCTGGAACGGCGTCTGCGGCATCGCGGTGATGTTGTCCTTCTCCAGCTCGGCGGCGAGCTGGTCGAACGACTCCTGCGGGTCGCGCGGGATGTCGTCGGTCTTGACCCGGTAGAAGGACGTCAGCGCGGTGCCCGTGTACTCGGGGTAGGCGTCGATCCTGCCGTCGCGCAGCGCCTTGAACGCGACCTGCTCGGAGCCGAGGTCGAGCTGCTTGCGGACCTTGAAGCCGGCCGCCTCGAGCGCCTGGGCGTAGATCTCGCCGAGGATGTACTGCTCGGCGAAGTTCTTCGAGCCGACCGTGAACGTCTTGCTCGCGTTCGCGTCGTCGCGCTGGATGAGCCTGCCCTGCTCCGAGCCGCCCGACTCCGTGCTCGCCGGCTCCGAGCCGCCCGCGCCGCCGTCATCGTCGTCGTCACCGCAGGCCGCCGCTCCGACGGCGAGCGCGAGCACCGCGAGCAGCGTGAGGAGCGCTCGGATCGAGGTCTTCATGGCGTCTGGGTCCTCCTGGGGATGGGGATCGTGGAGAGGCGCTTCCGGCGCTCGCTCGTGTGGTACGACGTCCGTGCCAGGCCCTTCGGCGTCGCCGCGCGCTGCACGAGCCCGAGGCCGACGTCGGTGGCCAGCGTGATGAGCGCGATGACGATCGCCGCGCCGAGCTGGCCGGCGCTGCCGTACGTCTGCGGCTCGAGGATCGGGTTGCCGAGCGACTGCACGTTGCCGAGCGGCGCGATCGTGGCGGTGGCCACCACCGCGACGGCCGACGTGCGGATGCCGCTGAAGATCGTGGCGATCGCCAGCGGCAGCTCCACGCGCCGGACGATCTGCCCCTCGGACATGCCGACCCCTCGGGCGGCGTCGACGCTCTCGCGGTCGACCTGCCGCACCCCGACGTACGTGTTCGTGAGGATCGGCGGGATCGCGAGCAGCGTCAGGACGAGCGCGACGTTGGTGAAGCCGATCCCGACGAACGCGATGAAGAACGCCAGCAGCGCCAGCGACGGGACCGCGCGCCCGACGTTCGAGATCGAGACGGCGAGGAACTCGCCGCGCCCGCGGTGGCCGAGCCACAGCCCGGCGGGCACCGCGATCGCGATCGCCGCGACGACCGCGACGAGGCTGACGAGCATGTGGCTCGCGCCGAGGTCGAGCAGCTCGCCGGGACCGCCGATGCACACGCCGCCGGAGATCGACTCGCGCTGGGAGACGATGAAGTCCAGCGCGTCGACGAACGCGCCGCGGTCGGCGGGGGCGGGCTCGCATCCGAGCATGGCGTCGCCGCCGGCCTGGGCGAGGATCGCGCTCATGCCGTCCTCAGCGTCCGGCGCCAGGGCAGCGCGAGCCGCTGCGCCGCCAGGACGAGCAGGTCGCTGACCGCCGCGAGCGCCACCGCGAGCGAGCCGGCGACGACGACGTTGGACTTGAAGAACAGGCCGCCGGTGCCGGCCTTCTCGGAGTAGATCTGCTCACCGAGGCCGCCGCCGCCGGCGAAGAACGCGAGCGTCGCCAGCCCGATCGTCGTCGTCAGCGCGATCCGCAGGCCGGCGAGGATCTCGGGCATCGCGAGCGGCAGCTCGACCTTCCACAGGATCTGCCGCGGGGTCATGCCCATCCCGCGCGCGGCGTCGACCGCGTCGGGCGGCACGTTGCGCAGCCCGGTGGTGATGTTGCGGAACAGGATGAGCAGCGTGTAGGCGACGAGCGCGACGATCGCGGTGGTGTTGCCGCGGCCGGTGATCGGCAGCAGCAGGAAGAACGCGGCGATGCTCGGGACCGTGTAGAGCGCGCCGGTGACGCCGAGGATCGGCCCGGTCAGCCACCGCCGCCGGTGGGCGAGCAGCGCGAGCGAGAACGCGATCCCGAACCCGATCGCCACCGAGACGACCGTGAGGTAGACGTGCTCGAGCAGCGGCGTCCAGTACTTGTCGAGGTTCTCGGCGATCCAGTCCGGGCAGAAGCCGTTCTCGGCGACGCACCCCTCACCGGTGCGGTCGCGGATCTGGATCTGGGCGAGCGGCCCGGCGCTCATCGCGACAGGACGTCTCCGGCGGACGGCACCTCGGACGCCGGCGTCTGCAGCGCCTGGCTGATGATGTCGAGCGACAGCACGCCGACGACGCGGCCGCGCTCGTCGGTGACCGGGCCGTAGCGCGACTCCTCGGCGAGCAGGTCGCCGAGCGCGTCGCGCAGCACGTCGTCGACGTCGAGGATCGGCTCGGGGCGCGAGCGCAGCTCGGGCCGGACCCGGTCGCCGGTCATCCCGCGGTCGGCGAGCCAGCCGAGCGGATGGCCCGCGTCGTCGACGAGCAGCGGGATGTCGACGTCGCTGTCGGCGAGCTTGGCGCGCACCTCGCCGACCGCGTCGCCCTCGCGGACGAGCGGCGCGGTCCAGAGGTCGACGTCGCGCACGCGCTGGAGCGCGAGCCGCTTGAGCGCGCGGTCGGCGCCCACGAAGTCCTCGACGAACTCGTCGGCGGGGTTCATGAGCAGCTCGGCGGGCGGCGCGTACTGCGCCAGGCGGCCGCCCTGCTTCATGACCGCGATCCGGTCGCCCATCTTGATCGCCTCGTCGATGTCGTGGGTGACGAAGACGATCGTCTTGCGCAGCTCGCGCTGCAGGCGCAGGAACTCGTTCTGCAGGCGCTCGCGGGTGATCGGGTCGATCGCCCCGAACGGCTCGTCCATGAGCATGACCGGCGGGTCGGCCGCGAGCGCGCGCGCGACGCCGACCCGCTGGCGCTGGCCGCCGGACAGCTCGCCGGGGTAGCGGTCGCGGATCTCGCGCGGGAGCGAGATGAGCTCCAGCAGCTCGTCGATCCGCGCCTCGATGCGGCGCTTGTCCCAGCCGAGCAGGCGCGGGACCGTCGCGACGTTCTGCGCGATCGTCTGGTGCGGGAACAGGCCGATCTGCTGGATCGCGTAGCCGATCGTGCGGCGCAGCTCGGCCGGGCGCCTGGTGCGGATGCTCTCGCCGCCGAGCAGGATGTCGCCGCTCGTCATGTCGATGAGCCGGTTGGCCATCCGCATCGCCGTCGTCTTGCCGCAGCCGCTGGGGCCGACCAGGACGCAGATCTCACCGGCGGGGACCTCGAGCGAGAGCTCGTTCACCGCAGGCTCGGCCGCCCCCGGGTACTTCTTCGTCACACGGCGGAACTCGATGCCGACCGCGGGGTGTGTCGTGTCAGGAATGACGCTCGCCGTCCTTGCTGGGCGGTTCCTCCCCCTCGCGCCGCTGCGCAAGTGGCATGGGAAAACCCTAACGGGCACGGAGGTCGGCACGTGTCACATGGGTGACCGCCGGGCGCCGTAGCCTGCGCGCGCATGCGGCGCGCGGCACTCGTCGGGGCGGCCTGGCCGGCGGTGGCCGGGTCGGCGCTGTTCTTCCTGGTGGGCCCGGGGCTCGAGGCCGGCGTCGGCCCGTGGCTCGTCACCGGCGGGTTCGAGAGCGGCGACGGGCTGCCGTCCTCGCCGGTGCTGCGCGCGCTGGGCCTCGTACTCGTCGCGGCCGGGCTCGCGGTGCTCGTGCACGCGTACGCGCGCATCGCGCTCGACGGGCTCGGGACGCCGTCGCCGGCCGCGCCGACGCGCGCGCTCGTCGTCCGCGGCGCCTACCGCCACGTGCGCAACCCGATGTACGTCGCGACCGCGGCGGTGATCGCGGGGGAGGGCCTGGTGCTGCGCCGGCCGGTCCTGCTCGTCGCCGCGGCCGTCTACGTCGCGGCGCTCGCGACACTCGTCCGGGTGGTCGAGGAGCCGGCGCTCCGGCGCCGGTTCGGCGCCGCGTACGAGGCCTACGCGGCAGCGGTGCCGGCGTGGGTCCCGCGCCTGCGCCCGTGGCGCGGCGGGTGACGCCGGCGGCCGCGGGGCGGCGGGGACAACCGGACCGAAACTGTCCGATACACCGGGCTCGGGCGCGGAAACGGAGTGTAGGTTCCGCCTATGCGAAGGTCATCCGCTGCCGCGACCACCCCGGTCGCCGATGCCCTCGAGGCCACCCGCGAGCGGACGCTCGCCCTCGTCGCCGACATCCACGACGACGACCTGCACCGCCAGCTCGACCCGATCATGAGCCCGCTCGTCTGGGACCTCGGGCACATCGCCGCCTACGAGGACCTGTGGGCCGTGCACCGGCTCGGCGGCGAGCCGCTGCTGCGCCCCGAGCTCGCCGGGCTCTACGACGCGTTCGAGACGCCGCGCGCCGTCCGCGGCGACCTGCCGCTGCCCGGCCGCGAGGAGGCGCTCGCCTACCTGGAGGCGGTCCGCGAGCGCACGCTCGCGGTGCTCGACCGCACCGGCCCGAGCGAGCTGCACGAGCTCGTCATCCGCCACGAGCTGCAGCACACCGAGACGATGCGCCAGGCGATGTTCCTCGGCTCGCTGCCCGGCGGGTTCCCGGAGGACCTGCCGTCGTTGCCCGCCGAGCCCGAGCTCGTCGAGATCCCCGGCGGGCCGTTCGTCATGGGCGCGCCGAACGACCGGTTCGCCTACGACAACGAGCGCCCGCGCCACACCGTCGACGTCCCGCCGTTCCGCATCACGCGCACGCCGATCACGAACGCGACGTTCCTGCGCTTCGTCGAGGGCGGCGGCTACGAGCGTCGTGAGTGGTGGAGCGACGAGGCCTGGGCATGGAAGGAGGAGTACGACGTGACGCACCCATCGGGGTGGGCCGGCCCGGACGACCACCCGGTGCAGCACGTCTCGTTCCACGAGGCCGAGGCGTTCGCGCGCAGCGTCGGCGGGCGCCTGCCCACCGAGGCCGAGTGGGAGAAGGCCGCGACGTGGGGCGACGCGCTCGAGGGCGTCGGCCTCGTGTGGGAGTGGACCGCCACCGAGTTCACCGGCTACCCGGGCTTCGTCGCGCATCCGTACCGCGAGTACAGCGAGGTGTTCTTCGACCGCGGCTACCGCGTCCTGCGCGGCGGGTCGTGGGCGTCGTCGCCGCGGGTGGCGACGCGGACGTTCCGCAACTGGGACCTGCCGCAGCGGCGGCAGATCTTCAGCGGGATCCGCCTCGTCTTCGACGCCCCGCGATGAGCGCCGTGCTCACCGTGGACCGCCGGCTCGGGGCCGGCGCGCCGGTCGCCGAGCGCACGCTCGCCGAGGACGTCCTCGACGGCCTGACCCGGCCGTTCAAGGAGCTGCCGCCCAAGCACTTCTACGACGCGCGCGGCTCGGAGCTGTACGAGCGCATCTGCACCCTGCCCGAGTACTACCCGGCGCGGACCGAGCGCGCGATCCTCGAGCGCCACGCCGGCGACGTCGTCGCCGTCACCGGGGCGTCCGAGCTCGTCGAGCTGGGCGCCGGGTACGCGACGAAGACGCGCGTGCTGCTCGACGCGATGCGCGCTGCCGGGACGCTCGAGCGGTACCTGCCGGTCGACGTGTCCGAGACGACCGTCGACGCGTGCGCCGCCGCGCTGACCGCCGAGTACCCGGGGCTGGTCGTGCACGGGCTCGTCGGGGACTTCGAGCGCCACCTCGGCCACCTGCCCGAGCCCGCCGGGCGACGGATCGTCGCGTTCCTGGGCGGCACGATCGGCAACCTGCTGCCGGGCGCCCGCCGGCGCTTCCTGCGGACGCTGCACGACGCGCTCGGCGAGGACGGGTACCTGCTGCTCGGCACCGACCTCGTCAAGGACCCGGCGGTGCTCGAGGCCGCCTACGACGACGCGCAGGGCGTCACCGCCGAGTTCAACCGCAACGTCCTGCACGTGATCAACCGCGAACTCGGCGGCGACTTCGACCCGGGCGCGTTCGAGCACGTCGCGTTCTACGACCGCGAGCACGAGTGGATCGAGATGCGCCTGCGCGCGCGGTCGCGGCAGGCCGTGCACCTCGCCGCGCTCGACCTCACCGTGCACTTCGCCGCGCGCGAGGAGATGCGGACCGAGATCAGCGCGAAGTTCACGCCCCGGCGGCTGGAGGCCGACCTGCGCGCGGGCGGCCTGCGGACCGTCGAGCGCTACACCGACCCCGGCGGGCTGTTCGCGGTCACGGTCGCGACGCGGGCGGGCAGGTGACGGCGGCGAGGGCGGCGGGCGCGGGCCGGCGCCGGTCAGCGCGCGCGGTCGCGGTGCGTCACCCGCCGCGCGCGGCGCACGCCGCCCTCGCGCCGCCGACCGAGCCGTCATGCTTGCGGGCGCGATGGAGCGGAACCTGCGCCTGGCCGACGGCACCGAGCTCCTCGTGCGCCCGATCCGGCCCGACGACAAGGCGGCCCTGGCGGCGGCGTTCGAGCGGCTCGGGCCCGAGTCGCGCTACACGCGGTTCCTCGCCCCGATGGGGTCGCTGAGCGAGTCGCAGCTCAAGTACCTCACCGAGGTCGACCACCACGACCACGAGGCGCTCGTCGCGATCGAGGCCGAGACCGGGGAGGGCGTCGGCGTCGCGCGGTTCGTCCGCCTGGCCGACGACCCGCAGGCCGCCGAGTTCGCGGTCACGGTCGTCGACGACTGGCAGGGCCGCGGGATCGGCACCGCGCTGCTGGCGCTGCTGGCCGACCGCGCCCGCGATGAGGGCATCGAGCGCTTCCGCGGGCTCATGCTCGCGCGCAACCAGCCGGTGCAGGACCTCGTGAAGATGTTCGGGCGCCCGCGGGTGGTCGACCGCCAGCCCGGGACCGTCGAGGTCGAGGTCGACCTGCCGCCCGCCGGCGCGGGCGAGGAGCTGACCGCGATGCTGCGCGCCGCCGCCCGCGGCGAGACGGCGCTCGAGCGCCGCGCCATCCGCCGCTGACGTACGATCGCCACCGTCTGACGCCACCCGCGTAGGATCGGCGAGTGCTGGAGTTCCGGGTTCTCGGACCGCTCGAGATCGGGGGCCCGGAAGGCCCCGTGGACGTCCGCGGCCGCAAGGAGCGCGCCGTGCTCGCGGCGCTGCTCGTCGACCCGGGGCGCGCACGCCCGGCCGAGGAGCTCGTCGCCACGGTCTGGGGCGAGGACGCGCCGCCCAGCGCCGAGAAGTCGCTGCAGGTCCGGCTGAGCCACCTGCGCGCCGCGCTGCCCGGCGGGCGCGACGTGCTCGTCCGCGACGGACCGGGGTACCGGCTGCGGATCGACGCGGACGCGGTCGACGCGCACCGGTTCGAGCGGCTCGTCGAGGAGGCGGGCCGCGCCGCCGGCGACCCGGTCGCGGCGCTCGACCGGTTCGAGGAGGCGCTCGCGCTCGTGCGCGGGCGGCCGTACGCCGACGTCGAGGACTTCACGGGCCTGGCGTCCGAGGTGCGCCGCCTGGACGAGCTGCGCCTGCGCGCCGTCGAGGGGCGGATGCGCGCGCTGCTCGACCTCGGCCGGCACGGCGACGCGCTGCCCGAGCTCGAGCGCCTCGTCCGCGACGAGCCGCACCACGAGGCCCTCGCCGGGCTGCTCATGCTCGCGCTCTACCGCGCCGGCCGCCAGGTCGAGGCGCTCCGCGCCTACCGCGAGGCCGCCGCGCGCCTGCGCGACCTCGGGCTCGAGCCGTCGGAGGAGCTGCGCCGCATCGAGGGGCTGATCCTCACGCAGTCCGAGGAGGTCGCCGCGCCGGCCGCGCCCCCGCCGCCGGCGGCCGCCGACGCGCCGCGCACGAACCTGCGCGCCCGCCTGACGAGCTTCGTCGGGCGCGAGGCCGAGCTCGAGCGGCTGCGCACGCGGATCCGCGACGAGCGCCTCGTGACGCTCGTCGGCCCCGGCGGCGTCGGCAAGACGAGCCTGGCCACCGAGGCCGCCCGCCAGCTCGTCCACGAGCTGCGCGACGGCGTCTTCGTCGTCGGCCTCGCGACGCTCACCGGGCCCGATCAGATCCCGGCCGTCATCGCCGACGCGCTGCCGTTCGGGGCCGCCGGGCCGAACCTGCGCGGGGGCGACGGGCACGAGGCGATCGACGCGCTCGGCGAGCGGCTCGCCGGCCGCGAGGTGCTGCTCGTCCTCGACGACTGCGAGCACGTCGCCGCCGGCGTCGCGCGGGTCGCCGAGCGGCTCCTCGGCGCCGCCGGCGGCGTCCGCGTGCTGGCGACGAGCCGCCAGGCGCTCGGCGCGCAGGGCGAGAGCATCGTCGACCTGCGGCCGTTCGACCCGGGCGGCGAGGAGGCGCTGCGGCTGTTCGTCGAGCGTGCCCGCGCGGTCCAGCCGTCGTTCGCGCTCGACGACACGACGCGCGAGGCGGCGCTGACGATCTGCCGCCGCCTGGACGGGCTGCCGCTGGCGCTCGAGCTCGCCGCGGCGCGCGTCCGCGCGCTGCCGGTGCAGGAGATCGCCGCGCGGCTGGACGACCGGTTCGCGCTGCTCGGCGACGCGCGCGCCGGCGCCGGGCCCGGCGAGCGCCGCTCGCTCGGCCAGGTCGTCGACTGGAGCTTCGGGCTGCTGCCCGAGCGCGAGCAGGAGCTGTTCTGCCGCCTGGCGGTGTTCCGGTCGCCGTTCACGCTCGAGGCGGCCGAGCGGGTCGCCGGCGGCGGCCCGGTCGACCGCGGCGAGGTCGCCGACCTGCTCGTGTCGCTCGTCGAGCGGTCGATGCTGAGCACCGAGGACGGCCGGTACCGGATGCTCGAGACGCTCCGCGCGTTCGGGCTCAGGCGGCTGGCCGAGCACGACGCGCTCGACGGCGCCCTGCGCCGCCACGCCGGCTGGGCGGCGACGCTCGCCGACACGCACGGGCGCCGCGTGTACGCGGAGGGCATCGACGCGGTGCGGGCCGCGCTGGCGCCGAACCGCGCCGACCTCGACGCCGCGGTCGACCTCGCGCTCGACGAGGGCGACGGCGAGCGCGCCGTCCCGCTCGCGACCGCGCTCGGGATCCTCGACTTCGGGCTCGGCGACAGCACGCGCGCCCGCACCCGCTTGGCGCGCGCGCTGCGGCTCGAGGCGTCCGCGCAGGTCCGCGTGCCCGCGCTCACCGTCCAGTCGCTGCTGCTCACGATGCACGGCCTCGTCGACGCCGGCACCGCCGCGAGCGAGCGGGCGCTCGAGGAGGCGACCGACGCGCGCCGGCGCGACCGCGCGCTGGCGACCCGCGGCACCGCGCGGCTGCTCGGCGGCGACATGACCGGTGCGCTCGAGGACTTCGAGGGACTCGAGGAGCGCTTCCGGCTCCGCGGCGAGACGTGGATCCGGGGCCTGACCTGCGGCTGGCAGGCGTACGTGCGGCTCGTGCTCGGCGAGCTCGCCGAGGCACAGCGCCTGTCGCGCCGCGCCGTGCAGGCCTTCGAGCGCTGCGGCGACGTGTGGGGGCTGCTCAGCGCGTCGGTGAACCTCGCGCGGGTCGCGGTCGCGCTCGGCGCCTACGACGACGCCGCCCAGGTCCTCGAGCGGGCGGTGCAGGCCGGCGAGGCGCGCGTCCCCGAGCGCCTCGGGCCGCTCCTGCACGAGTACGGGCTCGTCGAGATGCGGCGCGAGCGCTACGACGAGGCCGAGCGGCTCTGGCGGCGGTGCGCCGAGCTCGGCGAGCGCCAGGCGATGTCGGGCGGGTGGGTGCTGCTCACCGGTCCGGCCGAGCGCTGGTACGCGGTCATGGCGGCCGGCCACCTGGCCCGGACGGCGGGCGACTGGGACACCGCGTCGGCGCGCTACGGCGAGGCGGTCGCGCTGCTCGAGGCGGTCGAGCGCGAGGACCGCGACACGATCGGCATCAACGCCGCGATCGCCAACTCGCTCGTGTGCCGCGGCGAGGTGACCGACCCGGCCGAGGCGATCGGGCACCTGCGCCGCGCGCTGGCGCGCGCGATGGCCTCCGGCGACCGCCGCCTGGTCGCCCGCGTCATGGAGGCGATGGCCCAGGTCGGCGACGACCCCGTGCAGGGGGCCGAGCTGCTCGGCGCCGCCGACGCCGTCCGGCTCGCCGCCGGCGGCCCGCGGCCGCCGATCGAGCGGCGCGCGGTCCAGGCGATCGAGCTGGCGCTCAGGACCGCGATCGGCGACGAGGCGTTCGACGCCGCCGCCGAGCGCGGGCGCGCCGATCCGCTCGCGATCGCCTACGCGGCGCGCTGACGCCGCGTTCGGTCATCCGTCCGCGCTACCGTGGTCGTGGCAGAAGGCACGAAGGCCGACGACCGATCACGAGACCGGATGTTGCACCCGCCGCAGCTGCGCAGGACCTACGTCCTGGCCGGGCCGATCCGCTCCGTCGAACCCGACGGCAGGCGCGCGGTCCTGCGGGTCGACGCGGCGGCCGGAAGCGCCCGCCGCTTCTGCGGCCGCACGGTCACGCTCGACCTCGAGGGCTCGCGCATCAGCGACATGGACGGCGTCGACGGCGGCCGCGACGGGCTGCACGAGGGACAGCTCGTCACCGTCCGCGCGCGGCTGCCCCGGCGCCTGGAGGAGCTGCCGCAGGTCGTGCGGGCGCGCTCGGTGCTGACGTACGGCCAGGTTGCCGCCTGACATCGGCGCGCAGGATTCCGGTTTGCTCCCGCGCGCCGCTCGGGTACCCGTCGTGGCACCACACCCGAGGGACCCGGATTCGGCGTACATATCCCCCCAGCCCCGGTCCCTCTCGTGCGAGCCCCAGGGCGGAAACCGACGGCTTGCACCACCGGCGCGCCCGGCTTCCCCGGAGAAGCCGGGCGCGTCGTGCGTCTCGGGCGCCTCCCCGGCGCGCCCCGCTGAGCACCGCGCAGGAGGAAGCCCGGCTGCGGGCGTCGAAGGAAGCCGCGCCAATGAAGCGCACTGCGACGACGACCGCCCCGCCGCCCATCGAAGGCGGCCCCCAGACGCTCTCGACCTACATCCAGGCCCGGTTCGACGAGTTCTCGCGTTCCCAGAAGGACGTCGCCCAGTACATCGTCGACCACCTGGACGAGGTGGCGTTCCAGACCGCCGAGGAGCTTGCGCGCCGCGCGAACACGTCGAGCTCGACGGTCGTGCGGTTCTCGCAGGCGCTCGGCTTCGAGGGGTATCCGGAGCTCCAGGGCGCCGCGCGCGAGGAGTACCGCCGCAAGGTCGCCGACGGCCCGGAGGCCGCGCCGCTGTTCTCGCTCGACCAGAGCCCGTTCGAGACCGCGATCGCCGCCGACCACGCGAACGTGGAGGAGACCGCGCGCAAGGCGTCGCGCTCGCAGGTCGAGTCGGCGGTCGAGGCGATCGCCCGCGCCGAGCGGATCCTGCTCGTCGGCACCGACCAGATGGCGTTCTTCGCGTCGTACCTGCGGCACCTGTTGATGCTGCTCGACCTGCGCGCCGAGGTCGCCGCGTCGCCGTCGCAGGAGGCGCTCGGCCGCCTGAGCCGGATCGACGAGAACACGCTCGTCGTCGGGCTGTCCGCCGGCCGTCCCCATCCGCTCGTGACCCGCGCGATGAAGCTCGCCCGGCACCGCAAGGCGTCGACGATCGCGATCACCGACGCGACGTTGTCCGAGGTCGCCAAACTCGCGCAGATCCGCTTGTACTACTCGTCGAACAGCCCGGCCTACGCGCGCTCGCACACCGCGCTGCTCAGCCTCATCCAGGCCCTCGCGTACGGCGTGTACGCGCGGGACGAGTCGCAGTACGAGGAGCGCATCAAGGCGTTCCGCCTGAAGTAGGCGCGGGCCGGCCCGAGCGGCTGCGGCCCGCTTGTGGCCCGCGTGGCGCCCAATACACTCGGCCTCATGCGCGACGAGGCGACCTTCCGAGTCAAGTCCGGCCTGGCGGAGATGCTCAAGGGCGGCGTCATCATGGACGTCGTCACGCCCGAGCAGGCAGTGATCGCCGAGCAGGCCGGTGCGGCCGCGGTGATGGCGCTCGAGCGCGTCCCCGCCGACATCCGCCGGGACGGCGGCGTCGCGCGCATGTCCGATCCGGAGATGATCAAGGGCATCCAGGAGGCCGTGTCGATCCCGGTCATGGCCAAGGCGCGGATCGGCCACTTCGTCGAGGCGCAGGTGCTCGAGGCGCTCGAGGTCGACTACATCGACGAGTCCGAGGTGCTCACGCCGGCCGACGAGTCGCACCACATCGACAAGTGGGCCTTCAAGGTGCCGTTCGTGTGCGGCGCGACGAACCTCGGCGAGGCGCTGCGCCGCATCGCCGAGGGCGCCGCGATGATCCGCTCGAAGGGCGAGGCGGGCACCGGCGACATCGTCGAGGCCGTCCGGCACATGCGGATGATCACCGGCGAGATCCGCCGGCTGACGACGCTCGACGAGGCCGAGCTGTTCGGCGCCGCCAAGGAGCTGCAGGCGCCGTACGACCTCGTCCGCCAGGTCGCCCGCGACGGCAAGCTGCCGGTCCCGCTGTTCAGCGCCGGCGGCATCGCGACCCCGGCCGACGCCGCGCTCATGATGCAGCTCGGCGCCGAGGCGGTGTTCGTGGGCTCGGGCATCTTCAAGTCCGAGGACCCCGAGCGTCGCGCCCGCGCGGTCGTCGAGGCGACGACCCACTTCCGCGACCCGGCGCGCATCGCCGCCGCCTCGGAGGGGCTCGGCACCGCGATGCAGTCGCTCGAGGCGCGCAAGCTCGGCGAGGAGCAGCTCCTCGCCGGCCGCGGTTGGTGACGATCGGCGTCCTGGCGCTGCAGGGCGGCTTCGCCCTGCACGCCGACATCCTCCGGGACCTCGGCGCCGACGTGCGCGAGGTCAGGACGCCGCGCGACCTCGAGGGGCTCGACGGCCTGGTGATCCCGGGCGGCGAGTCGACGACGATGACGCTCGGGATCGAGCGCGAGGGGCTCGCCGAGCCGCTGCGCGAGCTCGTCGCGTCCGGCACCCCGGTGTTCGGCACGTGCGCCGGGCTCATCATGCTCGACCGCGAGCACCTCGGGGTGCTCGACGTCCTCGCGCACCGCAACGCGTTCGGGCGCCAGATCCGGTCGTTCGAGACCGACCTCGACATCGAGGGCGACACGGTCCACGCGGTGTTCATCCGCGCGCCGTGGATCGCCGAGGCGGGCGAGGGCGTCGAGATCCTCGCCGAGATCGACGGGCATCCCGTCGCGGTGCGCCAGGACAACCTGCTCGCGGTCTCCTTCCACCCGGAGCTCGCGGGCGACACGAAGCTGCACGAGCGCTTCCTCGAGCAGGTCCGCGCGCGCACGGCCCGCGCCTCCTAGGGGGGCCGCAGCCGAGCGTCGGGCGGAGCCTGGCTCTCCAGGTGGCTCCGCCCTTGCCCAGCGGTGTTCTGTTCCGCGCCGGAAGGCGTCCCGGCGACAGAGCGCTTCGCACGGTGCCCGCGTTCGGGCCTGTGCACCAGTCCGGGGTTCCAAACGCACAGGGTTTGCTGCGCGAACCTGCAGCGGAGTGCCGCTACTCGACGACGAGCCCGTGCCGGACCGTGTTCTCGGTCACCACGCGCGGCTCGACGAAGTGCAGCAGGTAGTCGGGCCCGCCGGCCTTCGTGCCGGTGCCGCTCAGCCGGTTGCCGCCGAACGGCTGGCGGCCGACCATCGCGCCGGTGATCGACCGGTTGACGTAGAGGTTGCCGACCGGGGTGCGCCGCGCGACCTCGTCGACCACGCGCGGGTCGCGGCTGAACAGGCCGCCGGTGAGCGCGTAGGCGAGCCGGTCGACGCGGTCGAGCGCGTCGTCGACGTCGCGCACCGCCTCGACGGTCAGCAGCGGGCCGAACACCTCCTCGCGCAGGAGCGGCGAGTCCGGGTCCAGGTCGGCGGCGAGCACGGGCGCGACGAACCAGCCACGCCCGGGCACGTCGGCCTGCCGGGCGACGATCCGCCCGTCGCGCTCGGCGATCTGCTGGTAGCGCTCGACGCGCTCCTTCGCGTCGCGCTCGATGACCGGCGGGACGTCGGTGCCGAACGTGTCGGCCTGCCCGACCTGGAGCGTCTGGACCGCGCCGGCGAGCCGCTCGGTGAGCGGGCCGGCGATCGCCTCGTGGGCGAGGACGCGGGCGGCGGCCGAGCACTTCTGGCCCGCGTAGACGTACGCGGACGCGACGACCGCGGGGACGACGTCGTCGAGGTCGGCGTCCGCGTCGACGATGACGCAGTTCTTGCCGCCCATCTCGGCGACGACGCGCTTGAGCGCCTTCTGGCCGGGGCGGGTCTTCGCGGCCTCCTCGACGATCTTCAGCCCCACGGCGCCGCTGCCGGTGAACGCGATCGTCGCGACGCCGGGATGCTCGACCAGGCGCGCGCCGACGTCGCCCTCGCCGGGCAGCAGCGCGATCGCGTCGCCCGGCACGCCCGCGGCGCGCAGCGCCTCGACGAGCCGCGCCGCGCACCCCGGCGACTGCTCGGCGGGCTTGAGGAGCACGGGGTTGCCGGTCGCGAGCGCGGCGGCGGTCATCCCGAGCGGGATCGCCAGCGGGAAGTTCCACGGCGCGATCACCGCGCACGGGCCGCGCGGCACGTAGTGCAGCTCGTTGCGCTCGCCCGGCGGCTGGAGCAGCGGCGGGCTCTGCTCCTGCAGCGCGAGCGCCTGCCGCGCGTAGTACTCGAGGAAGTCGATCGCCTCGCACACGTCCGCGTCGGCCTCGCCCCACGGCTTGGCGCACTCGCGCACCGCCAGGGCGGCGAGGCCCGCCCGCTGCTCGCGCAGGCGCGCGGCGGTCGCGACGAGGAGCCGCGCGCGCTCGGCCACCGGCACCTGCGGCCAGCGGCTGGCCCGGGCGGTGGCGACGGCGCGCTCGACCTCCTCGGGCGTCGCGACGGCGGCGAGCGCGACGACGCGGTCCGGGTCGCCGGGGTCGGTGGAGACGAGCTCGTCGCCGTCGCGCCGGTCGTCGCCGATCCACACCGGCGCGCGGACCGGCAGCTCGAGCGCGTCGAGCGCGTCGAGGAGCAGCTGACGGTGCGGCGCGCGTCGCAGCTCGAGGATCGGCTCGTTGGCGAACGGCTCCATGCGGGGCAGGCTACGGCGCGGGCCGGGGTCGCATCACGGCGCGGCGAGCAGCTCCTCCAGCGGGCGGCCGGCGTGGATCTGCTCGAGGAAGCCCTCGTTGCTCGTGTTCTCGAGCAGGCGCCGGACGAGGTAGGCCATCCCCGCGACGAGGTCGCCGACCGGGCAGTACGTGCGGACGCGGTGGCCCTTGGCGGCGAGCGCGTCCTGCAGGTCGTCGCCCAGGCCGCGCAGGACCTGGAACTCGAGGTCGCCGTCGGCGCCGCCGAGCCGCCGGTTGTAGGCGATCGCGTGGCTGACGCTGCGCAGGTTGTGGCTGGCGATCGCGGGGACGATCCCGCGGTCGCGCGCCTCGAGCAGCCGGCGGGTGAGCTGCTCGAACGTGCGGTCCGACTCGGCCTTCTCCTCGAACACCGGCGGGCTCCACCCGTGCTGGCGGGCCTCGACCACCTCGTGGTCCCAGTAGGCGCCCTTGACGAGGCGGACGACGAGCGGGTGCGCGCGCGGGGTGCGCGCGGTGAAGTCGAGCAGCCGGTCGAGCAGCTCAGGGGCGTCGCGCAGGTACGCCTGCAGGACGACGCCGGTGCTCGGGCCGTCGCGGAACTCGTCCTCTCCGAGCAGGTCGAGCACGAGGTCGGTCACCGCCTCGCGGGTGTCGAGCGACTCCATGTCGATGTGCAGGTGCGCGCCGTGGTGCCTGGCGCGGCGGAGCAGCTCGCGCAGCCGCGGCGCGGCGTCGGCCTTGCCGCGCTCGGGGGCGTCCGGGCGTAGGAGCGGGGTGAGCGCGGAGACCTTGACGCTGAGGTTCGCGTCCGGGTCGGCCGGCCCGAGCTGGTCGAGCGCCTCCAGGCAGCGCCTCGCGTAGCGGTCGGCCTCGGCCTGGGTCACGGTCGCCTCGCCGAGGAGGTCGACGCTCGTCCGGATCCCGCGCTTCCACAGCGAGCGCAAGACCGGGAGCGCGTCCTGCGGCGTCTCGCCGACGATGAACCGGTGCGCCATGTGCCGGACGCCGGCCGCGGCGGCCGCGCCGAGCGCCTTGCGCCCCGCCGCGGTGTTGCCCATGCGCATCGCGACCTGCAGCGGCGGCGGGGGCTCGTCGACCTCCTCCAAGAAGCCGGTGAGGTGGCGGGCGAGGTCGTCGAGCGACCGGCACGCCGGCACGACGTCGACGAACCGGAACAGCGCGGCCTTGAGCTCGGCGTCGCGCGCGGCGAGGTCCATCGCCTTGTCGTCGAGCGCCTTCAGCGGGCGCCGGAGCCGCGGGAACGCCGCCGCGAGCTCGCGCCCGATCTGGAGGATCTCGGCGTCGAGGTCGGCGTCCGTCATGGCGCGATCCTGCCCTACTCGGCGCCGGCCGTCGAGGTCGTCTCGCCGCCGGCCGCCGAGCCGTCCTCCGTGCCGTCCTGGGGGGCGGCGCCGGCCTGGGGCGCCGCGTTCGTCCCGCTGCCGGTCCCGGTCCCGGCGCCGGGCGTCGTGGTCGTCGTCCCGGGTGCCGGCGCCGTGGTCCGGGGGGTCGCGAGCTGCTGGTCGGCGAGCTCCTGGCGGCGGTCGGCGAGTCGGCGGCGGCGGGCCTCCTCGGCGGCCGTCCGCAGGTCGTCGACGACGGCCGCCGCCTCGCCCTCGGGCACGGCCTGGAGCGCGCGCTCGGGGACGATCCCCGTGTCGACGGGCGGCGACGGGTCGTTGCCGCCGAAGACGCCCGAGGCCGCCGCGGCCCCGATCGCGGCGATCGCGACGACGACCGCCGCGGGCGCGAGCGCCGCCTTGCCGATCGGGGCGTGGCGGTGGTGGGGGACCGGGGGTACCCCGGCGGGCGCCGCAGTCGCGGCCGGCGGCGGCGGGGCCGGCGCCTGCGGCGGCGGGGGCGCCGGGGTCCCGTGGCCGGCCGGGGCCGGCTCGGGCACGTCCTCCTCCGGCACCGCGCCGGACGCCGACTGCAGATGGGCGGGGTCCTCCTCGCCGCCCGGGTCGCCGAGCCGCGCGGCCGCGATCTCGTGCTGCAGCCCCGGCCCCTCGCCGAGCTCGTCGGCCGGCACCGTCCACTCGACGGTCGCGTCCGGCGCGTCCGTGTCGGCTCGGGCCTCGGCTTCTGCCTCAGGGCCGGCTTCGGCCTCAGGGCCGGCTTCGGCTTCGGCCTCGGGGCCGGCCTCGGCCTCGGGGCCGGCCTCGGCCTCGCCTTCGGCCTCGGGGCCGGCCTCGGCCTCGCCTTCGGCCGCGGGGTCGGCTTCGGCCTCGGGGCCTGCTTCGACCTCGGGCTCGGCTTCGGCCTCCTCGGCGGCTCGGGCGGCGGGCTCCTCCGGCTCGGCCTCCTCGGACGAGAGCTCCGAGACCGACCACTCGAGCGTCTCGCCGACGGCCTCGGATCCGGCCGGCTGCTCCGGGACGTCGCTGCCGTCGCCGGGCGCCGCCGCGGCAGCGCCGGCGGCCGCGGGCACCTCCACGGGGGCGTGAGGCTCGGGCGCCGCCAGCGGCTCGAAGCCCTCGGGGACCGGGATGTCGAAGGGGTCGGGCGGAGGGTCGGCCGCCGGCGCCGCCGCGTCGGCCGGCTCGGGTGCGGGCGCGGCGCCGGCTGTCGTGCCGGCCTCGTCGCCGCGGGGCTCCTCGGCCGGCTCGGGGGCGAGCGCGGCGTCCGCCGTCGTGCCGGCCTCGTCGCCATCGGGCTGCCCGGCCGGCTCGGGCGGCATGGCGGCCGGCTCGGCGCCGTCGCGGAAGAAGCGCGGGATGGGCTGCTCGATCGGGATGACCGGCGCCGCGCCGTTCGCCTGGACCGGCGCGAGCGCCGCCATCGACGCGACGATGTGGTCCGTGATCGGGCCGGGCAGCGGGTCGCGGCGGGCGGCATGGTAGGCCTCCTCCGCGGCGAGGAACCGCGCCTCGATCGAGCGTGCGACCGGCGACGACTCGAGCAGCTCGTCGAGGTCCGCCGCGTCCTGCGCCGACAGCGTGCCCTCCGCGCGGCCGGCGAGGAGGTCGGGGACCTCGGGCAGGCGGCGCGCCGGGCCGCGGCCGCCGAACACACGGCTGATGCCCGTCGCGGTCTGCGCGGGCGGGCGCGGCGACCGCGCCGCCGCGGCGTGCCGGGTCGCCGCCAGCAGCGCCGACTCGGGGTCGAGGTCGCCGGGGCGCTCGGCCGCGATGACCGTCGCCCGGAACCGCGTGAACGCGTCGGCGACGGCGTCGAGCGCGAGGCTCGGCGCGCACGCCCGCTCGCAGTACGCGAGCACCGCGGTTCCGCGCCGGTCCACCAGCGCCCGCAGGACGGCCGGGTCGCCGTCGCGGATACCCATGGCCGTCACCTGGGCCGACACGCCCGCAGCGTAGCGGTGAGGCCGGACCTTGCAGGGACTTCACGTCCCCTGCGGACCCGTCCCGACGGGGATCCGGGTCTCCGCGCTCCGGATGCCGGTGCGACGCGGGTCAGGGGCCGTCGTGCGCGCGCAGCGCCCGCCGCGACGCCAGCAGGCCGGTGCGGGCGTGCAGCCGCGCCCAGCCCCACTCGCGCCGCGCCGCCGCGGCGAGGACGTTCACGAGCGCGACGGCCCGCAGCGACGCCGCCCCGCGGCGGCGCAGGATCCACGCGTACGTCGCCCGCTGCCAGCGCGCGACGCGCGCGTCGCCCCACCGCGCCCCGGTCGCCGCCGCCGACGCGTGCTGGACGACCGCGCGCGGCTCGTAGCGCGTCGCCCAGCCCGCCTGCCGCAGCCGCCAGCCGAGGTCGAGGTCCTCGGCGTACATCCACTGGCGCTCGTCGAAGCCCCCGGCCGCGTCCCAGGCCTCGCGCCGCACGAGCAGCAGCGCGGCGATCGCCCACGGCACGCGCCGGGCGCGGCGCTCGTCCCACCGCCCGGGCAGGCACAGCCGGTCGCCCAGCACCCCCAGCGGCGCCAGCACGGCGAACGGCACCGACGGGAACGCGAACACCGAATGCTGCACCCGCCCGTCGGGCAGCACGAGCCGCGGGGCGACCGCGCCGGCGCGCGGATCGGCCCGCGCGGCGGCGAGCATGGCGTCGAGCGCCCCGGGCTCCAGCCGCACGTCCGCGTTGCCGATGAGAATCCACGGCGACGACGTCCGGCCCGCGACCAGGTTGACCGCTCCACCGAACCCGAGATTGCGCTCCGACCGCACCACCCGCGCGGCCGGGAACTCCGAGCGGACCATCTCCGCCGACCCGTCCGCCGAGCCGTTGTCAACCACCCACACGTCCACGCCGGCGGGCAGCGACGCCAGGCACGCGCGGAGCAGGTCGCGGGTGTTCCACGAGACGATCGCGGCGGTGACCTGCGGCGTGCTGGCGTCAGCGGCCACGGTCGCGGTCCTCTCGCTCGGCGCGGTCGCCGCGCCGCCCGTGCACGCCGGCCAGGACGAGCCGCCGGCCGCCGAGGACGACCCGCTGCTCGCCCCGCCCGGCCGCTGCCGCGGCGACGCCGACCCCGACGCGCACCACCGCACCCAGCGCCTCGCGATGCACTGCCTCATCCGCCACCTGCGCAGAGAGCGCGACCTGCCGCGCCTGCGCTCGAGCCCCATGCTGCGCCGCTCGGCCACCTACAAGGCCCGGCGCATCGCCGCCTGCAGGACGTTCACCCACCACCCGTGCGGGGACGAGCTCGCCGTGCCGTTCCGCCAGGCGCAGGTGACCCGTGCCGGGCGCTGGATCGTCGGCGAGGACCTCGCCTGGGGCGTGGGGGAGGAGGCGAGCGCCCGTGCGATCCTCGCCCGCTGGCTGCGCTCGCCGAGCCACCGGCGCGTGCTGCTCGACCGTCGCGTCACCCATCTCGGCCTGCGGCGCCGGCGGTTGCGGATGCGCGGCGCGCCGCGCGGGTCGGTCCTGTGGGTCGCGCACCTCGGACGGCCCGCCAGGCGCTGACCAGGCGCCGCGGCCCGCGCGCCGGCCGCGCGTCCCACACCAGCAGGTGCGAGCGCCCGCCGTGCAGGCGCCGGTAGGCCACCAGCCGCCGCGAGGCGGCGTGACGGACCACCTCGCGCACCGGCAGCGCGCGGTGCAGCACGGTCTCGCCCGGCGAGGTCTCCAGCGCGTTGACGCATACGAGCCGCGCCGACCGCTCCATCGCCGCCAGCAGCGCGCGCCAGTCGTCGGCGTGCTCGAGCACGTCGAACGCGTACGCCAGGTCGAACCCGCCCGGCAGCGGCCCCGCGTCGAGATCGTGGACCGGCGCGCGCAGGCCCCGGCGCCGCAGGCGCCAGCGCAGGTAGGCGACCGACGGGTTGTCGAAGTCGGCGAACTCGACGCGGTAGCCCTCCTCGAGCAGCGTCAGCCCGTCCGAGCCGATCCCGCAGCCGACGTCGAGCACCCGCCCGCCCGGCGGCACGACCGCGCGCAGCACGTCGAGGTACGGCGCCTTCGTCCCGGTCATCGCGAATGCGGTGAGGTTGTACAGGTACGCCTCGCTCGTGCGGTATAGGTGCTGCTCGTCGCCGATCGCCGCCGCTTCCTGCTCGAGCTGCTCGCGCCAGCGCACGAGCCGGTCGTGCTCGTAGCGGTCGCCGAGGTACGCGCGCAGCTCGGCCTCCTCGCGGGCGGCGCTCGTCATCGCGGTCGTGCGAGGAGGGCCGCGTGCGGATCGCTGCCGTCCGGCCCGCCGGCGCCGTAGGGCAGGTCGAACCGGATCGGCCCGGCGACGACGTCGAACCCCGCCGCCTCGGCGACGCGCGCCAGCCCGGCGGCGTTGAGCCGGAACCACCACGGCCGGCCGCGCCCGTCGAACACCGCCCCCGGCGTGCGCCGCCACGAGCGGCTGAGCGCGACGTCGACCGCGTCCTCGTAGACGAGCTCGCCGCGGCACACCGAGTGGATCGCGGCGAGCGCCCGGACCGGGTCGCGCAGGTGCAGCGTCAGCGACCCGCAGTAGACGCAGTCGAACTCGCCGACGAGCTCGGGGGAGAGGTCGTACACCGACAGGTCGCGTCGCTCGACCCGCGAGCCGAGCGCCGCCTTCGCCTCGTCGAACGCTCGCAGCGACTGCGCCTTCGGCCCGCCGATCGCGTCGATCGTCTCGGGCTCGCTGTCGGCCGGCCAGTCCCACCGGCGGTGGTCGAGCAGGTCGACCGCGACGACCTCCGCCGCGCCGCGGCGTTCCATCTCGAACGCCCAGAACCCGTCGTAGGTGCCGACGTCCAGGCACCGCCGCCCGGCGAGCGACGCGGGCAGCGGGACGACCCGCGCGGCCTCCCGCGTGTCGAAGTACCCGGGGGTGACCGTGCCGCCGGGAAGCTCGATGGTGTGGTACCAGCGCAGGCTCAATGTCGATCGCGGTCATCATCCCGGCCCGGGACGCGGAACGCGCCGTGTCCCGCACGCTCGCCGCGCTCCGCGGCGCCGCCGCGGAGGTGATCGTCGTCGACAACGCCTCGCGCGACGGCACCGCCGCGGCCGCGCTCGCCGGCGGCGCCCGCGTCGTCCACGAGCCGCGGCCTTCGCGCCCGCGCGCCCGCAACGCGGGCGCCCGCGCGACCGACGCCGGCCGGCTCGTGTTCCTCGACGCCGACTGCGTGCCCGAGCCCGGCTGGCTCGACGCGATGGCGCGCTGCCTGGACGAGCATCCCCTCGTCGCCGGCCGCGTCGTCGTCGAGGGGGGCGCGACCCGCGCCGAGCGGTTCGACAGCCGGTGGCGCCTGCGCCAGGACGAGACGGTCGCCCAGGGCTGGGCGGGCAGCGGCAACCTCGGGATCCGGCGGGAGCTGTTCGAGCGGCTCGGCGGCTTCGACGAGTCGTTCGCGCACGCCGGCGAGGACGTCGACCTGTGCCTGCGGGCGGGCGACATCGTGCTCTGCCCCGAGGCGGTCGTCCGCCATCCACCGGCGCGGACGGTCCGGCAGGTCGTCGCGCGCGGCTTCCGCCACGGCCACGGGTCCGCCCGGCTCCTGCGCCGCCACCCCGGCCGCGCCGGCCGCGACGACTGGCGCCACCCGGGCCCGCTCGTGCGCGGCGACTGGGCGCTGCGGCGGTTCGGGCTCGAGCGCGAGCGCGACCTGCTCTGGATCGCCCGCGCCGAGTACGCCGGGCGCGTCGCAGGATCGCTCGCCGCGTGGCTGAGCGGCGCGCGGTGAGCTCGGCGTAGGATGCGGCCCGATGCGGATCGCGGTCTCCAGCGACGAGCGGACCGGCGTCGCGGACGCCGTGGTCGACGAGCTGCGCCGGCGCGGCCACGAGCCGATCCTCCACGGCGCGCTCGCCGAGGGCGAGCGGCCCGACTGGGCGTGGGCCAGCGAGGCGGCCGCCCGCGACGTGGCCGAGGGCCGCGCCGACCAGGCGATCGTCTGCTGCTGGACCGGCACCGGCGCGTCGATCGCCGCCAACAAGGTGCCGGGCATCCGTGCCGCGCTGTGCGGCGACGCGAAGACCGCCGAGGGCGCGCGCAGGTGGAACGACGCGAACGTGCTCGCGCTCTCGCTGCGCACCACCTCGCAGGCCGAGCTCGAGGAGATCCTCGACGCGTGGTTCGCCACCGACGGGTCGGACGACGCCGACGACCGCGCGAACATCGATCACGTGGCCGAGATCGACGCGCGTTGACGCAGTGGTACCACTCGATCGAGCTTGCGCCCGGCGAGGTGACGCCCGGCTGGTTCGACACGCGCGGGATCGTCGGCAAGGTCCCGCTTCCCGAGCGCCTCGACGGGCTGCGCTGCCTGGACGTCGGGACGTGGGACGGGTTCTGGGCGTTCGAGATGGAGCGCCGCGGGGCCGCCGAGGTGGTCGCGATCGACGTCGACGACCCCGACGGCTGGGACTGGCCGCCGCGCGAGCGGCTGCGCTCGGACCGCCTCGCCCTCGAGGTGCTCGAGGCGATCCAGGGCCGCGGCGAGGGGTTCCGGATCGCGCACGAGCGGCTCGGCTCGAAGGTCGAGCGCCTCGCGCTGTCGGTCTACGACCTCGACCCGGTCGCCGTCGGGCACTTCGACGTCGTGTTCCTCGGGTCGCTGCTGCTCCACCTGCGCGACCCGGTGCTCGCGCTCGAGCGCGTCCGCGCCGTCTGCGCCGGCACGGCCGTGATCGCCGACACCGTCCAGCTCCTCGCGACGCTGCGCCACCCGCGCCGGCCGGTGGTCCGGCTGGAGGGCCTCGAGCGCCCGTGGTGGTGGCAGCCCAACCGCGCGGCGCTGCTGCGGATGATCGAGAGTGCCGGCCTGGTGATCGAGGAGGCCACCCCGCTGTACTTCGTGCCGACCGGCCCCGGCCATCCGCGGCCGCGGCGCCGGTCGCTCGTCCGCAAGCTCGCGACGCCGAAGGGCCGCGAGGAGCTCGTCGTCGCGCTGCGCGGCGTCCCGCACGTCGCGGTCCGCGCCCGCCCCGGATGACCGCCGAGCGCTGGTACCACACGATCGACCTGCCGTCGGGGCCGACCGCCGGCGCGGTCGACCTGCGCGCGGTCGCGCCGAAGGTGCTGCCGGCGTCGCTGCACGGCGCGCGCGCCCTCGACGTCGGGACGTTCGACGGGTTCTGGGCGTTCGAGCTGGAAAGGCGCGGCGCCGCCGAGGTGGTCGGCACCGACCTCGACCGGTTCGACGAGGCGCACTGGCCGCGGCCGAACCGGGCGCGGCTCGCCGCCGAGGCCGGCGACCGCGGGCCGGGCGAGCGGTTCGAGCGCGCCCGCGCGGCCCTCGGCTCGCGCGTCCGGCGCGTCGTCACCTCGGTCGAGGAGCTCGACGCCGACCGCATCGGCGGGCCGGTCGACTACGCGGTGATGGGCGACCTGCTGCTGCACCTGCGCGACCCGGTGCTCGGCCTCGAGCGCGTCCACGACGTCCTCGCGCCCGGGGGCCGGCTGCTGACGCTCGAGCAGGTCAACCTCCCGCTGACCGTGCTGCGCCCGCGCCGCGCCGCCGGCAGCTTCCAGGCGCGCGCGACGAAGATGAACTGGTGGGAGCCCAACCTCCGCGCGCTGCAGGACTGGCTCGCGGTGGCCGGGTTCGCCTCGTCGCGCGTGAGGCGGATCTACAAGCTCAGGGCGCACGGGCCGCAGGCGCGGTGGCACGTCGCGATCGAGTCGGTCCGGGGCTGAGCGGCGGTGCGCTTCGCCGACGTCAAGGAGCGCCTCGGCGACGACGCGTGGCTGACCGGGCCGTGGATGGGCCGCCTGCTCTACGACGCGGTCCGCGAGGGCGGCTGCCGGTCGGTGCTCGAGCTCGGCACCGGGCACGGCTCGTCGACGGCGTACCTGGCGGCCGCGGTCCACGCGAACGGCGGCGGGCGCGTCGTGAGCGTCGACAACCACCACTTCGCCGGCCCATCGCCCGAGGAGTCGCTCGAGCGCACCGGCCTGCGCGACCTCGTCGAGCTCGTGCGGATCGACCACTCCTCGTACACGTGGTGGCTGCGCGGGCTGCTGCGCGAGTCGCCCGCGCCGCGCTTCGACTTCTGCTTTTTGGACGGGGCGCACGACTGGCACGTCGACGGGCTCGCCGTCGTGCTGGTCGAGCGCCTGCTGCACGACGGCTCGTGGCTCGTGCTCGACGACCTCGACTGGTCCTACGAGACCGGCTCGGGGCCGGTGCCGCCCGGCCTGTCGGACGAGGAGCGCCGGGCGTGCGGCGTGCGCGAGGTGTTCGAGGTCGTCCTCGCCGGCCATCCGGCGTTCGACGAGCTGCGCGTCGTCGACGGGTCGATCGGGTGGGCGCGGAAGGGCTCGGGGCCGCCGCGGCTCGTCCGCGAGGAGACGGTCGTGCGGTCGTCGATGCTCGCGCGCCGGGTGCGGCTCGCGGCTCGGCGTCTGGGGTGGCGGTCGGCGTGATCGGTCGTGGTCGTGGTCGTGGTCGTGGCGTGCGGCGGGTGGTCGGGGCCCGGGGCCGGTGGTGGCGGCCCGGCTCGCTCCGCGCGGGTCTCGGTGGCGGCGGGATCGCGCGTGGTCTGAAGCGGCGGCTGGTGAGGGCGTGTGGGAGCGGGTCGCTCCGCGCTCGCCGTCGTCCGCGCCCGGAGCGCGGGCGCGGCCACGCCCGCGCCGGGCTCGGCTGGGTGTGTCGACTCGTCCCGGCATGGCCGTCATGAGTCGACACACCCGGCGGCGCCGGCGCGTGCGCGCTCGCCGCGGGCCGGGTGGCAGCTCCCCCGGTCGGCGTGCCTGGCTTTCGTCGGAGCTGCGGACGAGCCGGACGAGACGGCCGCCCGAGCGCGCGTTTCATCCGGCTCGCTCCCCGCGGGACAGGTCGCCACGCCCCTCGCCGCGCGAGCCGGACGAAACGCTGCTCCAGCGCGCGTTTCATCCAGCTCGCTCTCCCGCGGGTCCGCGGCGCGCGCCCTCCCTACGCGGGCCGGATGACATGCCGCCCCCAGTGCGCGGTTCGTCCAGGTCGCGGCCGACATGGTCACCGGCGCGCGACCGCGTAGCATCACGCCCGGCGCGCCTCCCGCCGCTCGGCCCGGCGCGAGCCCCGTGACGCGCGCCGGCGCAACCACGGCAGGCCCGTCACGTCCCGGGACGAGCCCACCCTCCCTGACCAGCGGCCGCTTCAGACCACGCCACACCCCGGCGCCACCGAGACCGCGCGGGGCGAGCCGTCACGCCACCACCGGGACCCGGGCGCGGACCCGCCGCCGCGGATCCGGACCCCGCCCGGACGCGCACAGACACCGACGGCCGCAGCAGCCGCACCGCCTACACGGCCTTCGACACCTGCTCGCCCCGGATCCGCCGCGGCCCGTACCCCGTGAACTGGATGTCGACCTGGCCGCCCGCCCGCGCGACCGCGTCGGCGAGGGTCGTCGACGCCGACCAGCGGCCGCGCGCGATCCGGGCGCGCAGCGACACCGTCCGGACCGTGCCGCCGACCACCGACTCGAGCGTGATGCGGACCACGCCGCGGGCGCGGGTCGAGATCGTCCCGCCGACCTGCAGCCGGCGCCCGGAGATCCGCGTCACGGTCCGGCGCAGCAGCGCGCGCCCGTTCGCCGCGCGCAGCCGGACCGACGCCCGGCGCACGCGCGCGTCGCCGGCCCACGTGAGCGTGACGATCCCGGTCGACACGCGCCGCTGCGCGCGCGGCAGGCGCCGGTCGATGCGGATCCTCCCGCCGCTGATCGCCGCGCTGAAGCGCGTGGTCACGCCCGCGGCCCGGTAGGCGACGCGCACGCTGCCGCGGGCCCGCGCGGTGATCGACGCGAGCACGTCGAGCCGGCCGCGGCGCACGCGCGCACGGAGGACCTGGAGCTTGGCCGGGTCGCCCGCGCCTGCCTGCGAGCGCGGCGGCGAGGGCGGAGGTGCGCCGCCCCCGCCGCCTGGCCCGTCGTCGTCCGTGACGGTGATCTGCCCGCGCGGGCCGGCCACCCACGCCCCCCGCGGCGTGCCTGCGGTGAGGAACGCCGACTCGGCGGGCTCGACCAGTGCGTCCTGCACGATCGGCACCTCGGCGACCGCGCTCCTCGCCCGAGCCGGGATCGTCAGCTCGGGCGCCGGGAAGCCGAGGTCGAGCCCCGGCGCCGCCGTCCCGGGCTCCAGGCCGAGCGGCAGCGTGATCGGGACCCCCTCGGGGTCCGGGTGCGAGACCGTCACCGGCACCCGCGCGACGCCGTCGCCCTCGCCGGCGGTGACCGACCCGACCGACACCGCGGGCACGCGGATCTGGTCGCCGTAGAGCTCCATCTTCGTCCCCGTGGGCCGGCCGTCCCACACCGCCTGGTAGCGCCCGCCGGCCGCCGCGATCCCCGGGCGTGTGCCGTCCGTCGACCCGTCGCCGTCGGGACCGGTCTCGCCCACGCGGAACGTGCCGCCGGTCGGCTCGCCGCCGATGAGCCTGCGGCCGAAGATCTCGAGCTCGTCGGCCGCCAGGCTCCCGCCCGGGTCGGCCTGCCACAGGACGAGCGCCTCGCGCGAGCGCGGGTCGTACGCGATCGACGGGTGCCCCGCGCCGTAGCTGCTGTCGCCGTCGGGCCCGGTCACGCTGAGGCGGATCGCCTCGCCGTCGCGCCCGCCGGACGGCGTGACGAGCTGGAGGAACACCTCGTACTCGCTCTCGGCCAGGCCGCCGGTCGCCGGGTCGCCCCAGTAGGCGACGAGGAACCGGTCGGCGACCGGGTCGAACACCACGTCGGCCGGCGGGTTCGACCCGGCGGGGTGCGGGAACCCGGCGTCGGCGCCCCACGCGTCGTCCGAGCCGGTCACGGTGATCCGGAAGTCGTCCGGCCCGACCTCCGCGATCGGGGCGGCGAGCCCGTCGAGGAGCTGGCCGAACACCTCCTGCTCGGACAGCGAGTCGCCCGGGTCCTGCTCGGCGTACCACGTGACCAGGTAGCGGTGGCGGACGTGGTCGTAGGCCACGCGCGGCCTCATCGTCGCCCATGCGCCCCCGTGCGGCGCGCCGGTCGACGAGATCTGCGTGTCCGCGCCGAGGCTCGTGCCGGTGCCGCTGATCCGCTGCACCCGGATCGTGTCGCCCACGGCGCTCAGCAGGTTGGTGCTCCAGGCGACGAGGAACTCGTCGCGGTCCGGGTTCCAGACGACCGCGGGATGCTCGGCGTCGTCGTCGGGGTCGTTCAGCGCACCGGTCTCGCTGATCTGGACGAGCGACGGGGCGACCGTCCCGTTCCCGGACACGATCCGCCCGAAGATCTCGTGCTTGTCGTTCACGCGCCCGAAGTCCTGGTCGTCGATCGAGAACACGACGAGCCACGTGTCGCTCGTCTCGCTGTAGGCCACCTGCGGCTCGGGGGCGATGAACGCGGGGTCGAGGTCCTCGCCGTAGACGCTGAGGGCAAGGCGCGGGCCGACCGGCACGCCCTGGGGGCTGAGCCGCTGGCCGTAGACCCCGAGATGGCTCGAGTTCGACGGCGACGCCGTGTAGACGACGAGCGACTCGCCCGTCCGGGTGTTCACCGCAACGTCGGCGCTGAACGCGGACTTGCCGATCTCGGCCAGCGTGCCGGTCGTGGTCAGCTTGCGATCGGCGCCCGACTCGAGCGCAGGCGCCGCCGGGGCGAGGAGGCAGAGCAGCAGGAGCGCCGCCGGGACGGCGGCCCGCACGCAGGACATGGCGCGAGTCTCCGGCCCGCCGCCGGCCTGCGCATCGTGGAGGCTCCACGAAGTTTTCGAGCGGCGTCACTCGGCGGACGCGCGGTAGCGCACGACCTCGCCGTCGTCCTCCTCGACGACCTCCCCGCGCTCGGCGAGCAGGTCGAGGTGCCCGAGGACCTCCGACAGCGTCAGGTACGCCTGCGTGAGCGCGACGTTGCCCCACATCCGCTGCGCGATCTCGTACGCGGTGAGCGGGCCGTCGCCGAGCATGCCGAGGATCTTGCGCGCGCGGCGCTCGTGCATGCGGAAGCGCTGGTCGATGAGCTCGACGTGGTCGGTCACCACCTCGCCGTGGCCGGGGAGGACGCGGTCGACGTCCATCTGCTGCGTGGCCCTCAGCGACTCGAGGTAGACGAGCAGCGCCTTCGGCCGCTCGTCGCCCTGCAGCGGCGCGGTGATGAGCGGGTTGGAGGAGATGTGCGCGATGAGGTGGTCGCCGCCGACGGCCTCGCGGCGCGCGGCGTCGTGGAAGATCGTGTCGGTGGGCGAGTGGCCGGGGCGGTGGTGGACGGTGAACGTGCGGTCGCGCAGGCGCAGCTCCTGGCCGTCGCGCAACGGCATCGTGATGTCCGCCCGCGCGCCCCAGCTCCGGAACGCGCTCGACACGGCGCGCAGCGCGACGACGACCGCGTCGGGGATCCCGGCGCGGCGCATGAGCTGCTCGGCGAACCGGTCGTCGGCCTCCATGCGCGCGTGGTACTCGGCGAGCCAGTCGGCGAGCACGTCGATGCCGGCCACGTCGGCGCCGGAGCGGCGCGCGAGGATCGACGCCAGGCCGACGTGGTCCATGTGCTGGTGCGTGAGGAGGATGAGCCCGAGGTCCTCGATGCGGTGGCCGAGCCGGGCGAGGCCGCGCTCGAGCTCGTCGAGGGCCTGGCCGCTGTTCGGTCCCGTGTCGACGAGCGTCAGCGGCTCGTCCTCGATGAGGTACAGGTTCACCCGTCCCACGGCGAACGGCGTGGGAATGGGCAGGGTGTGGATCACTTACGACAGTGATGTACCACGTGCGGCACCTTGACCGGCGGCATGACGAACGTGCCGACCTGCTCGACGGTGTCGAATCCGGCGCTCCACATCATCCGCCGCCACGTCTTCCTGCCGGGCCGCCAGAACACCACCGCCGACGGGTCGTCGGCGCGGTAGCGCGACACGGCGTAGGGGAACAGCGACGCGAGCCGGTCGTACTCCTCGGCGCTGATGAACAGCCCGCCGGGGCGGGTCACCGACGCGATCCGCTCGAGCGCGAGGAACTGGTCGCGCAGGTGGATGAGCACCGACCCGCAGAACACGAGGTCGAACGTGCCCAGGCGCTCGGGGGTGAGGTCGTAGACGCTCAGCTCGACGCGCTCGACGCTCGACCCCAGCCGCGCCTTCAGCTCCCGGAACCCGTCGCCGCGGCCGCGCCGGTAGGTCTCCGGGCGGCGCCGCGGCGGCCAGTCCAGGTCGGCCTCGCTGTCGAGGTCGATCGCGACGACCTCGCCGCCGCGCTTCTCGAGCTCGAACGCCCAGAAGCCGTCCCACGTGCCGACCTCCAGGCAACGCCTGCCGGTGAGGTCGTCCGGGATCCGGTAGCACCCGACGTGCCCGCGAAGGTCGAACCACCCGGGCGTGACGCTGCCGTCCGGCAGCTCGACGGTGTGGTACCAGCGCCCGGTCGTCGTGGTCACGACCGGATGAGCGTAAGCACCTCGTCTCGTCGGCGCGCCATGTCCTCCTCCGAGACCAGGCTCTCGAGGTTCAGGCGCAGGAGCGGCTCGGTGTTCGAGGGCCGCACGTTGAAGTGCCAGTCCTCGTAGTCGACGGAGATGCCGTCGAGCTTGGTGATCTTGCCGTCGGAGTACTTCTCCTCGATCTCGGCCATCTTCGCCTCGGCGTCCTCGACCGTGGAGTTGATCTCGCCGGAGATGAAGTACCGCGAGCGGTAGTCGCCGACGAGCTCGGACATCCGGCGGCCCTCGACCGACAGCTTCTCGAGCACGAGGAGAGCCGGCACGGTGCCGCTGTCGGCGTTGTAGAACTCGCGGAAGTAGTAATGGCCCGAGACCTCGCCGCCGAAGATCGCGCCCTCGTCGCGCATGCGCGTCTTGAAGAACGCATGGCCGACGCGGTTGATGAACGCCTTGCCGCCCGCGCGCTCGACGGTGTCGGGGACGGCGCGCGAGGCGCGCACGTCGTAGAGGATCGACGCGCCGGGGGTCTTGGCGAGCAGGTGCTCGGCGAGGATCGCGGTGAGGAAGTCGCCGTCGACGAACTCGCCGGTGTCGTCGATGAAGAAGCAGCGGTCGGCGTCGCCGTCCCAGGCGATCCCGAGGTCGGCGCCGGTCTCGCGGACCTTCGCGACGATGAAGCGCCGGTTCTCCTCGAGCAGCGGGTTGGGCTCGTGGTCGGGGAAGTTCCCGTCCGGCTCCCAGTAGGTCGTGACGAGGTCGAGCCCGAGCTGCTCGAGCAGCGGACCGACCATCGGGCCGGCCATGCCGTTGCCGCCGTCGACGACGACCTTCAGCGGCTTGACGTTCGCCGGGTCGATGAACTTCATGACGGCGGCGTGGAACTCGTCGTAGAGGTCGACCTCCTCGACGGTGCCGCCGCCGGGCGCCTCGGGCAGCCCGGCCTCGATCATCCGGCGGATGTCCTGGATCCCCTCGTCGCCGGACAGGGCGATCGCGCCCTCGCGGACGAGCTTGGCGCCGGTGTACTCCTTCGGGTTGTGCGAGGCGGTGCACATGAGCCCGCCGTCCAGGCCCCGGGAGCCGACGAGGAAGTAGAGCATCTCGGTGCCGATCTGCCCGGCGTCGATGACGTGCGCGCCCTCGTCCTTCATGCCCTCGCGGTACATGGCGGCCAGCTCGGGGGCGGTGAGGCGCATGTCGCGCCCCAGGCCGACGTTCAGGCTCGTCGCGGGCTTGTTCGAGAGCTCGGCCAGCACGCGCACGAACGCGCGGCCGACGTTGTAGGCGACCTCGTCGTCGATCTGCTCGCCGTAGAGGCCGCGGATGTCGTAGGCCTTGAAGATGCCGGGATCCACGCGGCGAGAGGGTAGGGCGTGCGCGTCCTGAGCGTCGGGAACCTCTACCCGCCGGACCACCTCGGCGGCTACGAGCTCATGTGGCAGGCGGCCAACGAGGAGCTGCGCGCCCGCGGGCACGAGGTGCGCGTGCTGTGCGCGCCGGAGCTCGGCTGGTACTGGCGCGACCACGCGTGGCCGCGGCGGCTGAGGCTCGCCGCGCCGTGGATCGAGCGCCGCAACCGCCGCGTGTTCGGCGCGCTCGCCGCCGAGGCCGATCTCGTGAGCTTCTGGTCGATGGGCGGCATGTCGATGTCGCTCACCGAGCATCGCCCGTCGATCTGCGTCGTGCTCGACGACTGGCTCGTCTACGGGCCGGTCGTCGACCCGGCGTGGCGGCGCGCGACGCCGCCCGACGTCGACCGCGTGCTGTTCATCTCGGCGTTCACGCGCGACCGGGCGGGGATCGACGGCGACCTCGCCCACGCCGGCTACGACGAGCGCGTCTTCACCGCCCGGCCCGCCGGCCCGTGGCGCGGGCGGCTGTACCTGCCCGGGCGCCTGGATCCGCGCAAGGGCCACCGGACGGCGCTGCAGGCGCTCCCGGACGACATGACGCTGACGATCTCCGGCGTCGGCGACGAGCGCTTCGCGGCCGAGCTGCGCGCCGCGGCCGGCCCGAACGTCACGTTCAGCACGGTCCGCGACCGCGAGGCCGTCGCCGCCGAGTACGCCGCGCACGACGCGGTGCTCTTCCCGGTCGAGTGGGACGAGCCGTGGGGGCTCGTACCGCTCGAGGCGATGGCGGTCGGCCGGCCGGTGATCGCGACCGGCACCGGCGGCAGCGGCGAATACCTGCGCGACGGCGAGAACTGCCTGCTGTTCGAGCGCGGGGACGCGGCGGCGCTGCGGGCGGCGATCGAGCGCCTGGCCGCCGACCCCGGGCTGCGCGAGCGCCTGGTCCGCGGCGGCCTGGAGACCGCCGCGCGCTACACGCAGTCGGCGTTCGCGCGCACGGTCGCCGACGCGCACGAGGCCTACCACGAGGAGCTGCGGCGGGCGGGCGGCGCGGTCGCGGCGGGGCGGCCGGCGTGAAGGGCCTGCTGCGCCGGCTCAGCTACGCGTGGGGGCCGCGGATCGCCTCGGCCGCGCGCAAGCGCTGGCTGCTCTGGCGCCACCCGCACGTCGACATCCGCTTCGAGGGCCCCGTCTACCTCGGTCCGCGCTTCAGCCTGTTCTGCCCGGAGGGCGGGACGCTCGTCGTCGGGCCGTGGGTCGAGTTCCGGCGCGGCTTCCGCCTGGAGCTGCACGGCGGCGAGGTGCGGATCGGCGGCGGCACGGTGTTCACCTACGACGTGCTCATGCAGTGCACGAGCCGGATCGAGATCGGCCGGCGCTGCATGATCGGCCAGGCGACGATGATCGTCGACGGCAACCACCGCTTCCGCGACCCCGACCGCCCGGTGCTGGCCCAGGGCTACGACCTGCGGCCGATCGCGATCGGCGACGACGCGACGATCACGAGCAAGTGCACGATCATCGCCGACGTCGGCGAGCGCGCGTTCGTCGGCGCGAACTCGGTCGTCACCCGGCCGGTGCCGCCCTACACGGTCGCCGCCGGCGTGCCGGCGCGGGTCATCGAGGAGCTCCGGCCTCCCAGCCGCGCATGAACGCGGCGTGCAGGCGCCCGGCCCAGTACGCCTCGGCGCTCGACCAGACCTTCGGGCCGAGCCACGGCAGCGACGGCGGGACGATCCGCGCCAGGCGCGCGCCGCGCCCGCGCGCGGCGTGGGCCTGCAGCCGGGTCCTGAAGTACGGCTCGACGTCGGGGTGCTTGGCGCAGAACGCGCGCTCGGCGGCGCCGACGAGCTCCATCCGCCGCTCCCAGTCCTCCGGCGTCGTGCGGTGGCGGTGCTCGGCCGCCGCGCGCGGGTCGTAGCGCAGGTCCATCCCGAGCTCGCTCAGCCGCCGGCCGAGGTCGAGGTCCTCGTACAGGAACGGCAGGTCCTCGTCGAAGCCGCCCGCGCGCCGCAGCAGCGCGGTCTTCACCGACACGTTCGAGGTGTAGAAGTGCCCCCAGCCCGCGCGGCCGGCGCGGATCGAGCCGTAGTTCGTCTGGATCCCGCGCTCGAGCCACTTCTCGAAGCCCGTGGGGCGCCGGTAGGAGACGCGGCCGAGCAGCGCCGCGGTCACGGCGGCGTGCTCGCGGTGGAACGCCATGTGGCGCTCGAGCAGGCGCTGGCCCGGGACGATGTCGTCGCCGAGGAACAGCACGACCGGCTGCGTGGCGTGCGCGATGCCGGCGTTGCGCGCGGCCGAGGCGCCGGGCCGCTCGGCGCGCAGCAGCCGGACGCCGGGCGGCGCGGCCGGCACGACGCCCGCGGCGTCGACGCACAGCAGCACCTCGACGCCCCGCAGGCGCTCGAGCACCGCGGGCAGCGCGGGCGAGCGTCCGAGGGTGGGAATCACGACCGTGAGCACGACGAGCGGACATACTGGCGCGCTGATGACCGGCACGACCCCACCGGTGGTGATCCTCTGCGGCGGCCGCGGCACGCGCCTGCAGGCCGACGTGCCCGGGCTGCCCAAGCCGCTCGTCGAGATCGGCGGCCGCCCGATCCTGTGGCACGTCATCCAGATCTACGCGTCGCAGGGCCTGCGCCGGTTCGTGCTGTGCACCGGCTACAAGGGCGAGCTCATCGAGGAGTTCGTCACGCGCACGCCCTGGCCGGACGGCGTCGAGGTCACGTGCGTCGACACCGGGCTCGACACGCCGACCGGCGGGCGCATCCACCGCATCGGCGACCGCGTCGCCGACGGCACGTTCCTGGCGACGTACGCCGACGGGGTGGCGGACATCGACCTGCGGCGGCTCATGGCCTTCCACGAGGAGCACGGCGCACTGGCGACGATGACGGTCGTCCGGCCGCTGCTGCAGTTCGGCGTCGCCTGGATCAACGGCGACGACGAGGTGACGGGGTTCGAGGAGAAGCCGCGCTCGGACCACTGGATCAACGGCGGGTTCTTCGCGTTCGAGCCGGGCGCGCTGGCGTACCTGACCGACTCCAGCGTGCTCGAGCGCGAGCCGCTCGAGGGCCTGGCCGGCGACGGCCAGCTCCGGGCGTACCGGCACACGGGGTTCTGGGACTGCATGGACACCTACAAGGACGCGGCCCTGCTCAACGACCTCTGGGAGAGGGGAGAGGCGCCCTGGCGCGTGTGGGGGTGACCGGGGCGACGGGGCTGCTCGGACGCCACCTGGTCCGGGCGCTGCGGCGGCGCGGCGACGAGCTCGTCTCCGACCCGGCCGACGCCGACGTCGTCTTCCACCTCGCCGCCCGGACGACCGTGCCCGCCGCGCGCGAGGACCCGGTCGGCACGTTCGAGGCGAACGTCGCACTCGCCTGGCGCGTGCTGTCGGCCGCGCCGCGGTCGGTGTTCGCGTCCAGCGACCAGGTCTACGGGCCGCGGCCGCCGGTCATGCCGATCCCCGAGACGGCGCCGCTCGACCCGGGGGGGCCGTACGCGGCGAGCAAGGCGGCGGCCGACATGCTCGCGCGCCAGCTCCCGGGCGTCGTCGTCGCGCGCCTGGTGAACCTGTACGGGCCGGGCGACCGGCACGAGAGCCGGCTCGTGCCCGGCACGATCGCGGCGGTCCGGGCGGGCCGCGCGCCGGTCATCCGCGGCACGGGCAGGTCCGCGCGCGATCTGCTGTACGTCGAGGACGCGGTCGCGGCGCTGCTCGCGCTCGCCGAGGGCGGCGAGGCGGGGGAGGCCTACAACGTCGGCACCGGCGAGGCGCACACGGTCCGGTCGGTGGTCGACACGATCCTCCGCGTCGCCGGCTCGGACCTCGAGCCCGAGGTCCGCGGCGAGGTCGCCGAGGGCGAGGGCGGGCGCCGGGCGGTCGACACCGCGAAGATCCGCGCGGCGGTCGGCTGGACGGCGACGACGCCGCTCGAGGAGGGCCTGCGCGCGACCTGGGAGGCGGGCGGGCGATGACGCCGGCGCGCCAGGAGGCGTCAGACCCCGTGGTCGCGGTGGTCGTGCCGTCGCGGGGGCGGGCGCTGCGGCTGCGGTGGCTGCTCAACGCGCTGGCCGAGCAGACGCTGCCGCGCGCGGCGTTCGAGGTGATCGTCGTCCACGACGACGACTACGGCGACCTGCTCGCCACGCACCCGCTCGGCGTGCGGGAGATCGCCGTGCCGCCGTGCGGGCCGGCGGCAAAGCGCAACCGCGGCTGGCAGGCGGCCCGCGCGCCGCTCGTCGCGTTCACCGACAACGACTGCCGCCCGCCCGCCGACTGGCTCGAGCGGCTCGTCGCCGCGGCCCGCGAGCATCCCGGTGCGATCGTGCAGGGCGCGACCCGGCCGGACCCCGACGAGGCCGACCTGCTCCGCGCGCCGCACGCGCGGTCGGTGGCGATCGACCCGCCGACGCTCCACGCCCAGACCTGCAACATCGCCTACCCGCGCGCGGTGCTCGAGCGGCTCGGCGGCTTCGACGAGCACGCGCTGCCCGGCGTCGGCGGCGAGGACGCCGACCTGGCGTGGCGTGCGCGCGAGGCGGGCGTCGACCACGTCGCCGCGCCCGACGCCGTGACGTTCCACATGGTCGAGACGCCCGGGCTCGTCGCCCGGGCGCGGTTCGGCTGGCGCTGGCGCCAGCTCCCCGCGATGGTCCGCGCCAACCCCGGGCTGCGCGAGCACGGCGTGTTCTGGAAGACCCGGCACGGCTGGTTCCTCCTCGCGCTCGCCGGCGCGGCCGCCGCGCTCGGGCGCCGCCGCCCCGCCGCGCTGCTGCTCTGCGTGCCGTGGGCCCGGGAGGCACGCCCGTCGTACGGCCCGGGCCTGCGCGGGCGCGTGCGCGCGATCAGCGAGCTGCCGGGCGCCGCCGTCGTCGACGCGGTCGAGGTCGCCGCGCTCGCCGCCGGCAGCGTCGAGCACCGCACGCTCTTCTTGTGACCGTGGAGGCGCCGCGCGGACACCGGGGGCGGCGCGCGTGAACGTCGCGCTGCTCGCGCCCGCGTACTGGCCCGAGGTCCGCCGCGGCGGCGAGCGCCTGGCCCACGACCTCGGCGCCGGCCTGGCCCGCCGCGGCCACCGCGTCCGCCTCGTCACGAGCCACCCCGGCCCGCGCACCCGCGCCGTCGAGGACGGCATGGAGGTCGTGCGCCTGCGGCGCGCCCGGCTGCTCGACCCGCGCCTGCGCCGGCGCCGCTTCGAGGAGCACCTGACGCACCTGCCGGCGGCGTGGCTGGACCTGCGCCGCCACGACGACGACGTCGTCCACGCGCTGCACCACGCCGACGCCCAGGCCGCGATCCGCTCCGGCCGGCCGGCGGTGTGGACGTACCTCGGCGTCCCGCACCGGGCCGGCCTGGCGAACCGCCGCCGCCGGCTCGACCTCGTCGAGCGGGCGATCGCCGGCAGCGCGGCCGTCGTCGTCCTCAGCGACGCGGCGGCGGACGCGTTCGAGCGCTGGCTCGGCGTGCGCCCGCGGGTGATCCATCCCGGCGTCGACCTCGACGCGTTCACGCCCGGCGGCGGGCGCGCGGACGCGTTCACCGTCCTGTGCCCGGCCGCGCTGCACGCGCCGCACAAGCGCCCGGGCCTGCTGCGCGAGGCGTTCGCGCGCGTGCGCCGCGACCGTCCCGGCGCGCGGCTGATCGTCCAGCGCGGCGGCCCGCTCGACACCGTCCCCGGCGCCGACCCGCGCGACCTGGACGACCACGCGGCGCTGCTCGGCGCCTACCGCGAGGCGCACGTGACGGCCCTCACGTCGCGGGGCGAGGCGTTCGGGCTCGTGCTCGCCGAGTCGCTGGCATGCGGCACCCCGGCGGTCGCGGCCGCCGACGCCGCCGGGCCCGAGGTCGTGGGGGACGCCGGCGCGACGTTCGACGGCGACGATCCGGGGGTAGTGGCGGACGCGATCATGACCGCCGCCGACGTCGACCCGGCGAGCTGCCGGGGACAGGCCGAGCGCTTCTCGCTCGCCCGCTGCGTGACCGCCCACGAGACCCTCTACCGCGACCTCCTCTACGCTCGCTGACCCCATGGAACTGGTCGAGGTCGCACCGCTGGATCCGGCGAACTTCGGCTCGGTCCTCGACGAGGACGAGCTGCGCGACTTCCTCGCGCTCGCCGAGTCCGCGCAGGAGATGTTCGCCGGACGCGTGCTGTGGAACGTCAACTCGACCGCGCAGGGCGGCGGCGTCGCGGAGATGCTCGCGTCGCTGCTGGCCTACACGCGCGGGGCGGGTGTCGACAGCCGCTGGGTCGTGATCCCCGGCGAGGCGGAGTTCTTCCGCATCACGAAGCGCATCCACAACGCGCTGCACGGCGCCGAGGGCGACGGCGGGCCGCTCGGGGAGGCCGAGCGCGAGGTGTACGAGCGCGTCGTCCGGCCGTTCGCGGAGGAGTTCGCCGAGCTCGTCAGCCCCGGCGACGTCGTGCTCGTCCACGACCCGCAGCCGGCGGCGCTCGTCGCGCCGCTCAAGGAGCGCGGCGCGCACGTGATCTGGCGCCTGCACGTCGGCGCCGACGAGGTCAACGACCGCGTCCGTGAGGCGTGGGACTTCGTCCGCCCGTACATCGTCGAGGCCGACCGCTGGGTGTTCAGCCGCGAGGCGTTCGTGTGGGACGGGCTCGACCGCGACCGCGTCGCGATCATCGCGCCGTCGATCGACGTCTTCTCGCCGAAGAACCAGTACCTGCACGAGCCGGCGGTCCACGCGATCCTCTCCGCCTCCGGGCTCGTGTCCGACCGCACGAGCGCGCCGCCCGAGTACCGCCGCGAGGACTCGTCGATCGGCCGCGTCGCGAGCACCGCGTCGATCGTGCAGGAGCGGGCGCTGACGCTCGACCGCCCGTACGTGCTGCAGGTCTCGCGCTGGGACGCGCTGAAGGACCACGGCGGCGTCATGCGCGCGTTCGCCGAGCACGTCGCCCCGCACGCCGACGCCGACCTCGTGCTCGCGGGCCCGTCGACCGAGGGCGTCGCCGACGACCCCGAGGGTGACGAGGAGCTCGCCCGGATCATCGAGCAGTGGCGGGCGTTGCCCGACGACGTCCGCGTCCGCGTGCACATCGCCTCGCTCCCGATGGCCGACCGCCAGGAGAACGCCGCGATCGTCAACGCGCTGCAGCGCCACGCGACGGTCGTCGTGCAGAAGTCGCTCGCGGAGGGCTTCGGCCTGACCGTGGCCGAGGGGATGTGGAAGGCGCGCCCGCTCGTCGCGAGCAGGGTCGGCGGCATCCAGGAGCAGGTCGTCCACGGCGAGACCGGCTGGCTCGTCGATCCCCGCGACCTCGAGGACGTCGGGCGGCGGATCGTCTCGCTGCTCGAGGATCCCCAGGCCGCGCGGCGGATGGGGGAGGCCGGCCGCGAGCGCGTCCTGCGTCACTTCATCGCGGTGCGCCACCTGCGCGAGTGGGTGGAGCTCATCGCGCCGATGCTCTGACGCCCGCCGCCGCTTCTAGAATTTCCCCTCATGGCCGGTCACTCCAAGTGGGCAGGGATCAAGCACAAGAAGGCGATCGTCGACGCGCGCCGCGGCAAGCTGTGGACGAAGCTCGCCCGTGCGATCACCGTCGCCGCGAAGGAGGGCGGCGGCGACGTCAAGGGCAACCCTGCCCTCGCGCTGGCCGTGCAGAAGGCCAAGGACGCCTCGATGCCCAAGGACAACATCCAGCGGGCGATCGACAAGGGGACCGGCGCAGGCGGCGACGCCGAGAACTACGAGGCGGTCGTCTACGAGGGCTACGGCCCGGGCGGCGTCGCGCTGCTCATCGAGGCGATGACCGACAACCGCAACCGCACGGGCGCGGAGGTGCGCCACCTGCTCTCCAAGCACGGCGGCAACCTCGGCGAGCCCGGCTCGGTGTCCTACCTGTTCGACAAGAAGGGGATCATCGTCGTCGACGCCGAGCGCTGGAGCGAGGACGACCTCATGCCGGCGATCGAGGCCGGCGCCGAGGACATCGAGCTCGACGAGAAGGTCTTCGAGATCATCACCGACCCGGCCGATCTGACCGACGTGCGCGAGGCGATCGAGGCGGCGGGCGTCCAGCCCGAGTCCAGCGAGGTGCGCTGGCAGCCGAAGACGACCGTCGAGCTCGACGAGGAGGGCGCCACGAAGCTCATGAAGCTCATCGAGGCGCTCGAGGACAACGACGACGTCGACCAGGTCAACGCGAACTTCGACGCGCCCGCCGAGGTGCTCGAGCGCGTCGCGGGCTGAGCCGCGCGACGCGGCGCCGGGCTCAGGCGTCCGGGCGCCGGGCCCGGAACAGGCGCACGTCGCCGATGCCCTTCAGGCGGCGCTCGCGCGCGTACGACCAGCGCCACTCGCCGGCGGCGTGCTCTCGGACCGCCGCGGTCGCGAGCACGCTGCCCGGCCGCGCGATCGCGGTGACGCGGCTGGCCTGGTTGACCGGGCTGCCGTACCAGTCGCCGGCGCGCTCGAGCGCCGGCCCGTGCGCGAGCCCGACGCGGAGCTGGTGGGGCAGGTCCTGCTCGACGAGCGCGAGCGCGACGTCCAGGAGCGGGTCGGCGTCGGGCGAGACCAGCATGACCGCGTCGCCGATCGACTTGACGAGCGTGACGGGCCGGGCGACGAGGCTCGCCGCCAGTTCCTCGAAGCGTCCCGCGACCTCGCCGAGCTCCTCGGCCGGGACCTGCTCGCCCAGGCGGGTGAAGCCGACGAGGTCGGCGAACGCGACGGTCACGGTGCGCGTGCCGGGCGTGCGGCCCTCGGACAGGGCGGCGGCGCTGATGACGTCCGAGCGCAGCAGCTCACGCAGGTGGGCCTCGAAGATCGTGCCGAGCACCGGCTTGAGGGCCGGCACCATCTCGCGCGCCGCCGCGGCCGCGGCGAGGCCGAAGTCGCCCTCGGTCACGCCGGGGCGGACGAGCGCGTCGGTGACCAGGCCCCGCGACGCCGCCGCGACCTGGAGCATCGCGCGGCCGACGACCCGGTCGAACTCGACGATCGACTCGAGCGGCATGCCGGCGTCGAGGACGGTCTTGAGCGCCCGCGCCATCTCGAGGTCCTCCTCGCCGAACCGCCGCTCGCCCGGGGCGGGCATGCCCAGGCCGAACGCCGCGCGCGTCCGTTCGAGGACGTCCTCGTCGACGCCGGACGCCTCCGCGAGCTCGGACAGCGTGAGGCGGCCCTCGCTCGCGAGCACCCGGTCGACGGGCAGGAGCGCCAGGCTGTCCTCGGCAGCCGCCGCGCGGATCTCCTCGGGCGTGCAGCCGTCGTCGAGCAGGGCGCGCACGAGCCGCTCGCGGGCCGCGCGCGCCTCCCCCTCCAGGCCTTCGAGGAGGTCGCTGAGATCGGGCTCGGCCACGACGGCGCAGTGTGACCGAACCCGCGTTCGCGCGAAAGGCATCCGGTCCGCCGCGCAGAATGCCGCCCGAGAGATGATCGTGCTCGGCATCGACCCAGGCATCGCCAACACCGGCTACGGCGTCGTCGCGCGCCGCGGCGGGCGGCTCGCCGCGCTCGACGGCGGCGTCATCGAGACCGCCGCCACGCTCGCGCCCGAGCGCCGCCTGTCGGCCATCCTCGCCCGCGTGGAGGAGCTGCTCGACGAGCACGCGCCCGCCGCCGTCGCCCTCGAGGAGCTCTACTTCGGCCAGAACGCCCGGTCCGCCCTCGCCGTCGGCCAGGCCCGCGGGGTCGTCATGGCCGCCGCCGGGCGGCGCGGCATCCCGTGCACCGGCTACACGCCCCAGCAGGTCAAGGGCGCCGTGTGCGGCAGCGGCCGCGCCGGCAAGGACCAGGTCCAGCGGATGGTCCAGGCGGTCCTCTCGCTGCCCGAGCCCCCGGCCCCCGACCACGCCGCCGATGCGCTGGCCGTCGCGGTGTGCCACGCCAACCACGCGCCGCTGCTGGCGGCGATCGCCTCATGATCGCGCTCGTCCGCGGACAGGTCGCCGTGCGCCGGCCCGACCACGTCGTCGTCGACGTCGGCGGGGTCGGCTACCGCCTCGCCGTGTCGGCCGAGACGCTGTCGAAGGTCCCGGCCGTCGGCAAGGACGTGACGCTCCACACCCACCTCATCGTCCGCGACGACGCGCTGCAGCTCTACGGCTTCGCCACGGAGGAGGAACGCGAGCTGTTCCTGCTCCTGCTCGGGGTCCAGTCGGTCGGGCCGAAGATGGCGCTCGGCGTGCTGTCGGGCGGGCCGCCGCGCGAGCTGACCGCCGCGCTGGCCGCGGGCGACACCGCCCGCTTCCAGGCCGTGCCCGGGATCGGCAAGCGGACCGCCGAGCGGATCGTCGTCGAGCTGCGCGAGAAGGTCGACGCGCCGTCGATCGTCGACCTGCGCGGGCCGGCGGAGGGTCCGCGCGGCGAGGCCCGCGACGGGCTCATCGACCTCGGCTTCCCGCCCGCGACCGTCGAGCAGCTCCTGCAGCAGGCCGAGGGTGAGACCGTCGAGGAGCTCATCCAGAGCGCGCTGAGGATGGCCCGGCCGTGACCCGCATCCAGACCCCCGAGCACCTCGTCGCCGACGACGACCTCGAGCGCACGCTGCGCCCGGCCGCGCTCGACGAGTTCGTCGGCCAGGAGGCGGTCAAGGCCCAGCTGCGGATCAGCCTGGAGGCGGCGGCCGCCCGCGGCGAGGCGCTCGACCACGTCCTGCTCGCCGGGCCGCCGGGCCTGGGCAAGACGTCGCTGGCCCAGATCGTCGCGACGACGCTCGACGTCCCGTTCGTCATGACCGCCGGGCCGGCGCTCGAGCGCAAGGGCGACATCGCCGCGTTCCTCACCGCGCTCGAGCCGCGCAGCGTGTTCTTCGTCGACGAGCTGCACCGGCTCAGCCGCGCGCTGGAGGAGACGTTCTATCCCGCGATGGAGGACCGCAAGCTGCCGATCACCGTCGGCCAGGGCGCGGGCGCGCGGGTCGTGACGCTCGACCTGCCGCCGTTCACGCTCATCGGCGCGACGACCCGCGCGGGGCTGCTGTCGACGCCGCTGCGCGACCGGTTCGGCATCCAGCACCGGCTCGAGCCGTACGGCGCCGACGAGCTCGCCGCGATCGTCCAGCGCTCGGCGCGCATCCTCGACGTCCGCCTCGACGAGGAGGGGGCGCGCGCGATCGCGGCCCGCAGCCGCGGCACGCCGCGCGTCGCCAACCGCCTGCTCAAGCGGGTGCGCGACTACGCGGAGGTCCGGATGGGCGGCGTCGTCACCGCCGAGGCGGCCGACCGGGCGCTCGACCTGCTCGAGATCGACCACCTCGGGCTCGACCGGCTCGACCGCGAGATCCTCACCGCGATCTGCCTGCGCTTCGACGGCGGGCCGGTCGGCCTGTCGACCCTGGCGGTCGCGGTCGGCGAGGAGCCCGACACGATCGAGGACGTCTACGAGCCGTACCTGCTCCAGCAGGGGCTCATCAAGCGCACCCCGCGCGGGCGCGTGGCGACCGCGGCGGCCTTCCGGCACCTCGGCCACGAGCCGTCGACGCTCCTTTAGGGACTGTTCACCCGCCGCCGAATACCCTCGCACCGAAGGCTCATGGCGCATCTGTTCATCTGTCCCAACTGCGGGCGGCGCACGACCGAGACCGAGCGCAACGCCGGGTTCCGCCGGCAGGCCAAGGGGTGCTCGAACTGCGGCTTCGGCTTCCTGTTCGAGCTGCTCGACGACTACTACCCGGCGCCGAACGCCGCCTTCTTCGTGACCGACCAGTCCGGGCGCGTCATCGCCTGCGGGCGTGGCTCGTTCGAGCTCACCGGCCTGGCCGACGAGCAGGTGATCGGGCGGCCGGTCGGCGAGGTCCTCGGCCTGCGGTTCGAGAACGGCGACGACCACGTCGCGACCGTGCTCGAATGGGGCGTGCGCCAGCTCGACAAGCCGGTCGAGGTGCACGCCGAGGGCGATCTGCCCGCCAAGGCGAAGGCCGACCTGTTCCCCGCGTACGACGACGACGGCGGCATGCTGCTCGTCCTGACCCCGACCTCGTAGCGTCGGCCGTAGAGCTACCCTCCGTAGGCCTTGTCCGCCCGCCGCCGCAACTTCTTCGTCCTGCTGCTCGTCGCCGGGCTGCTCGCGGGGTCGCTCGTCGTCATCTTCACGAAGCCGACGAAGCTCGGCTTGGACCTGCGCGGCGGCGTCGAGCTCATCTACGAGGCCCGGCCCACGCCGCAGCAGCCCGAGGTCACGCAGGACGCGCTCGACCGCGCGATCGACGTCATGCGCGACCGCGTCGACTCGCTCGGCGTCGCCGAGCCCGAGATCCAGCGGTCGGGCGCCGACCAGATCTCCGTCGGCCTGCCGGACGTCGACAACGCCGAGGAGGCCCAGCAGCAGGTCGGCCAGGTCGCCCAGCTGTACTTCTACGACTGGGAGCCGAACGTCATCGGGCCGGACGGCAAGCCCGACCCGACGAACCCCGAGGTCACCGGCGGTCCGGCGGCGGGCAGCCCGCAGGCGGCGATCACGAAGTACGAGGCGGTGCAGCGCGCCGCCAAGCGCCCGCCGGTCAACGACGGCAACAACAGCCACAACGGCCAGTACTACGCCGTCTACGACAAGGACAAGAAGGTCCTCGCCGGCCCCGCCGACTCCGAGGAGGACCTGACCAAGGACCTCGACCGGCTGCGCGAGGACGGCGACATCACCGCCGAGCAGCGTCGCGGCGCCAAGACGGTGAAGATCGAGCCCGGCACGGTCATCGTCCGCGCCGAGCAGCCTGACGACATCCCGGACGAGGAGAAGGGCGACGAGTGGTACGTCCTCGCCGACAACGTCGCGCTCCGGGGCACCGACATCAAGAACCCCGAGCAGAACTTCGACCAGGGGCCGGGCGGGTCGGGCCAGCCGATCGTCACGTTCGACTTCACCGGCCGCGGCAAGGACATCTGGCGCGAGGTCACGCGCGAGATCGCCCAGCGCGGCGCGTCGCAGCAGATCCCCGGCCAGTCGCTCGACGCCGCCCGCCAGCACTTCGCGATCGTCCTCGACGACGAGCTCATCTCGACGCCGTACATCGACTTCATCGAGAACCCCAACGGCATCGACGGCTCGAACGGCTCGCAGATCCAGGGCGGCTTCACGATCCAGTCCGCGCAGGAGCTCGCGAACCTCCTGAAGACCGGCGCGCTGCCGCTCAAGCTCGAGCTCATCTCGCAGTCGCAGGTGTCGGCGACGCTCGGCCAGCAGTCGCTCGACCAGGGCCTGGCGGCGGGCGCCGCGGGGCTGGCGATCGTCGCCCTGTTCCTGCTCGCGTTCTACCGCGTGCTCGGCGTCATCGCGGTCGGCGCGCTGCTCGTCTACGGCGTCTACCTGTTCGCGCTCATCAAGCTCATCCCGGTCACGCTGACGCTGCCGGGCATCGCGGGCCTGATCCTCACGATCGGTGTCGCGGCCGACGCGAACATCGTCATCTTCGAACGCGTCAAGGAGGAGATCCGCGGTGGCAGATCGGTGACCGCGGGTCTCGCCGCGGGCTACCGGAAGGGCATCAGCGCGATCATCGACGCGAACGTCGTGACCATCATGGTCGCGTTCATCCTCTTCGTGCTCGCGACCGCGGGCGTGAAGGGCTTCGCGCTGACGCTCGGCATCGGCACGCTCGTCTCGCTGTTCACCGCGGTCCTGTTCACGCAGGCGATCGTCGGCACGCTCGGGCACTCCAAGCTCCTCGCGCGCCCGTCTGCGCTGGGCGCCGGCGGCGACCCGAAGCCGATCAGGTTCGACTTCGTCGGCTACTCGAAGTGGTTCTTCTCGGCCTCGGGCGTCATCCTCGTGATCTGCGCGGTCGCGATCGGCGGCAAGGGCATCGAGCTCGGCATCGACTTCGAGTCCGGCACGCGGATCCGCGCGGCGGTCGAGCGCACCGCCGACGAGAACCAGATCCGCGAGGTCATCGCCGAGCAGGGCCTGGCGGACGCCGAGATCCAGCGCGTCCAGGACCCGGAGCTGGGCGCGAACGTCTTCCAGATCTCCACCGAGTCGCTGCGGCCCGACCAGGTGACCCGGATCACCGGCGCGCTCGACGAGCGCTTCGGGGTGACCGGCGAGCCGAACACCCAGTCGATCGGGCCGACGTTCGGCGCGACGGTGGCCAGATCGGCGGTGGTCGCGATCATCGCGTCGCTGCTCGTCATCAGCGTCTACCTCGCGCTGCGGTTCGAGGCCAAGTACGCCGTGCCGGTGCTCATCGCGCTGTCGCACGACCTGCTCATCACGGCGGGCGTCTACGCCCTCATCGGCCAGGAGGTGACGACGTCGACGGTCGCGGCGCTGCTCACGATCCTGGGCTTCTCGCTCTACGACACGATCATCGTGTTCGACCGGATCAGGGAGAACGTCCCGCGCATGCCGCGGGCGACGTTCTCGCAGGTCGTCAACCGGTCGATGTCCGAGGTCATCGTGCGGTCGCTGGCCACGAGCCTCACGGCCGGCCTGCCGGTGCTCGCGCTCATGCTGTTCGGCGGCGAGACCCTGCAGGACTTCGCGGTCGCGCTGTTCATCGGCACGCTGTCGGGCACCTACTCGTCGGTGTTCATCGCCTCGCAGGTGCTCTCGCACTGGAAGGAGCGCGAGCCGCGCTACCGGCGCCGGCGTGAGATCGCGATGGCCGAGAACAACGGCGTCGTGCCCGCGTACGCGACGGCCGGCGGCGGCAAGCTCGCCGACGTCGAGCCCGAGCAGCCCAAGCGGCCCCGCGGCAGCATCCTCGCTCCGCAGGACCCGACGCAGGTCTCGCGCGAGGAGTTCGACGAGATGGTGCGCGACCTGCACGCCGAGCCCGGCTCCGCGCGCACCGCGGTCGAGGACGTCGAGGACGACCCGGCCCGCGACGTGTCGCCCGACGAGCTGTACCTGAAGGACGACGACAAGAAGCGCAACAAGCAGAAGCGGCCCCGCAACCGCCGCCACGGGAGGCCGCGGTGAGCGACGTGCACGGAGGGATGCGCTAGATGGCGATCCTCGGCTGGGCGATGATGGGCATCGCCCTCTGGCACTTCACGATCTTCCTGCCCGATCGGTTCTGGGGCGGGATCGTCGGCGCGTTCCTCGGCGCGCTGCTCGGCTCGGTGCTGTTCGGCCTGGCGCTCCACGGCTTCACGCTGCCGTCGCAGGACGACACGAGCGTGCTCACGGTCCTCGAGGCCGTCCCCGGGTCGGCCATCGGCATGGCCGTGATCTGGTGGCTGGGCATCCGCCAGCAGCGCAGCGACGCCTTCGGGCGCGCGCGGGGCTGACCGCAGCCGGCCGGCTGACCGGGGCGCCCCCGCGGGCGCGCGCCCGAGGCGGCGGCCGGGTTCCGTCCGAACCGCGACCTACGGTCGCCCGCGATGTCAGCCTCCGCGCCGACCCTGTTCGCGACCGACGAGTTCGAGGTCGCCGCCGACCCGGCGCGGGTGGGCGGCCACGCGCCCGAGGCGCCCACGCCGGCCGGGCGGCCGAGCGGGGCTCCGGCGCCGGCGACCGCGCAGGACGGCGCGCCGCAGGCGCCGCCCCCGGAGGACGACGTCCCGGCCGCTCGGGTCATGCAGGACACGGCAGCGCAGGCGCCGCAGCCGGGCGGCGATGCCCCGGCCGGGCCCGTCGCGCCCGCCGTGCGGCCCGTCCCGCGGCTGGAGATCGCGCCCTGCCCGGTCGCCGACGTCCTGCGCCTCGAGCGTGAGCTCGGCGTCAGCCACCCTGTCGCCCAGGTCCTCGTCCGGCGCGGGTTCGCCGACCCGGACGCCGCGCGCGCGTGGCTGGCCGCCGACGAGGCCCACGACGCCTCGGCGTTCGCGGGCATCGGCGACGCCGTCGCGCTCATCCTGCGCCACGTCGCGGACCGCACGCCGATCACCGTCCACGGCGACTACGACGTCGACGGGGTCTGCTCGACCGCGATCCTCGTCCGGGTCCTACGGCGGCTGGGGGCCGACGTGGGCTTCTACCTGCCCTCGCGCCTGGACGACGGCTACGGCCTGGCCGCCCACACCGTCGACCGGCTGGCCGCGAACGGGACGAGGCTGCTCATCACCGCCGACTGCGCGATCACCGCGGTCGACGAGGTCGCGCGCGCCCGCGCGACGGGCATGGACGTCGTCGTCACCGACCACCACGCGCCGCGTGCCGACGGGGCGCTCCCCGACGCGCCGGTCGTCCATCCGGCGCTGTGCGGCTACCCGTGCCCGGAGCTGTGCGCCGCGGGCGTCGCCTACAAGCTCGCCGGGGCGCTGCTGGCGTCCGCGGGGGAGGACCCGGCCGGCGCCGACGAGGACCTCGACCTCGTCGCGCTCGCCACCGTCGCCGACGTCGTCGCGCTCACCGGCGAGAACCGGCGCCTGGTCCGCGCCGGCCTCAGGGCGCTCGCCGCGACGCGCAAGCCCGGCCTGCGCGCGCTCATGAAGGTCGCCAAGGTCGACCCGTCCCGCGTCGACGCCGGCACGCTCGGCTTCCGCCTGGCGCCGCGGATCAACGCGGCCGGCCGGCTGTACCGCGCCGACGCCGGGCTCGAGCTCGTGCTGACCGACGATCCCGGCCGCGCCCGCGAGGTCGCCGAGGAGCTCGACCGCGTCAACCACGAGCGCCGCCACACCGAACAGCGGATCCTCTTCGCCGCCGAGGCGCAGGTGGCGCAGTACGGCCCACCCGGCGACCAGCCCGCCTATGTCCTGTGCGGCGACGACTGGCACCCCGGCGTGGTGGGGATCGTCGCCAGCCGCATCGCCGAGCGCTACCACCGGCCCGCGGTGCTCATCGCGATGGACGGCCATGTCGGCACCGGCTCGGCGCGCAGCGTCCCGGGCTTCGACCTGCTCGGCGCGCTCGACGCGTGCGCCGAGCACCTCGAGCGCCACGGCGGCCACCGCGCCGCCGCCGGCCTGGAGATCGCGCGCCACCGGCTCGACGCGTTCCGCGCTGCGTTCTGCGCGCACGCCGACGCGGCGCTCACCCCCGACCTGCGCGAGCCCGTCGAGCGCGTCGACGCGGTCGTCGCCGGCGACGAGCTCGGGCTTGCGCTCGCCGAGGACCTCGAGCGCCTCGCCCCGTTCGGGCAGGGCAACCCCGGCGTGTCGCTGCTCGTGCCCGCCGCGACGCTCACCGACCCGCGCCCGATGGGGGAGAACCGGCACGTGCGCTTCACCGTCGAGGCCGGCGGCGTGCGCGCCCGGGCGGTCGCGTTCGGGACCGCCGGGAAGCTTCCCTGCGAGGCGCCCGGGCCGGTCGACGCGACGTTCACGCTCGAGATCAACGAGTGGAACGGCACGATCGAGCCGCGCCTGGTGCTGCGCGCCGCGCGCCCCACCGAGCCGCCGCCGATCGAGATCGTCGGCGACGAGCCGTGGCTCGAGGCGGCGCTCGCCGAGTTCGACGCGCCGCTGCACCCCGCGCCGCCCGGCGGCGAGCCCGTCGTCCGCGACCGCCGCGGCGGCGGGCTGGCCGGGACGATCGGCGCGCTCGTCGCCAGCGGCGAGCCGGTCCTCGTCGTCTGCGCCCACACCGCGCTGCGCGCCCGGCACCTGCGTGGGCGCCTCGGGGGCTTCGCGCTCACCTCGCACGCCGCCCTGCAGCGCGACCCGCAGCTCGCCGCCCGCTTCGCGCACGTCGTCGTCCTCGACCCGCCCGCGGCGCCCGCGCCGGCGGTCGGCGCCGGCCCGGTCGTCCACCTGGCGTACGGCGGGCCGGAGGTAGACTTCGCTGTGTCGATCCATGAGCGAGAGCGCGACCTCCGCACCACGCTCACCGCGATCTACCGGGCCCTGCGGGACCGGGGGGCCGCGGCGGGCGAGGCGCTCGAGGCGGCGCTCCGCGAGGGCGACCCGCAGCGGTCGCCGGCCCAGGCCGGCCGCGCGCTCCGGGTCCTCGCGGAGCTCGGCCTGGTGCACCTCGACCGGGAGCGACAGGCCGTGAGCGTCCCGGCGCCCGAGCGGACCGAGCTCGATCGATCGGAGGCGTTCAGGGCATACTCGGCACGTAGCGAGGACGAACGGCGATTCCTGACCAGCTCCACAACGGCAACGCAACCAGCGGCGACGGCAGCGGCCTGACGACGCAGCGCCACCCCGTCGACCAGCTCGAGCACCCGCGCGAGGGGTCGACGGCGGTCACGGTCAAGCGGGCCGACCTGACGCCGGTCGAGCAGCGCCTGCTCAGCGACCTGTTCGCGATCATCGAGGAGCACGCCGAGGACAGCGTGGTCGAGATCGACCGCGACCGGGTCGAGGCGGCGTTCGTCTTCGCGTGCGAGCACCACGCCGACCAGCGCCGCAAGTCCGGCGAGGAGTTCATCGTCCACCCGGTCGGCGTCGCGAAGATCTGCGCCGGCCTGCGCCTGGACACCGAGACGCTCATCGCCGCGCTGCTGCACGACACCGTCGAGGACACGTCGGCGACGCTCGACGAGGTCCGCGAGGCGTTCGGCGACGAGGTCGCCAGCCTCGTCGACGGCGTCACGAAGCTCACCGGCATCACGTTCCAGTCGCGCGACGAGCAGCAGGCCGAGAACTACCGCAAGATGGTCGTCGCGATGGCCTCGGACATCCGGGTCATCCTCATCAAGCTCGCCGACCGGCTGCACAACATGCGGACGATCGGCGCGATGCCGAAGAACAAGCAGATCGACAAGGCGAAGGAGACGCTGGAGATCTTCGCCCCGATCGCGCACCGGCTCGGCATCCACGCGCTGAAGTGGGAGCTGGAGGACCTCGCGTTCCAGGCCCTGCATCCGCGCAAGTACCAGGAGATCAAGGGCCTGGTCAACCAGCAGCGCGAGGAGCGCGAGCGGTACGTCAGCAAGGCCGGCGAGTACCTGCGCCGCGAGCTCGAGGCGCTCGGCATCGAGGCCGAGATCTCAGGGCGCGCGAAGCACTTCTACTCGATCTACTCGAAGATGACCAAGAAGGGTCGTGAGTTCAACGAGATCTACGACCTCACGGCCATGCGGGTCATCGTCGGCTCGGTGAAGGACTGCTACGGCGCGGTCGGCGTCATCCACTCGCTGTGGAAGCCGCTGCCCGGCCGGTTCAAGGACTTCATCGCGATGCCGAAGTTCAACATGTACCAGTCGCTGCACACGACCGTGATCGGGCCCGAGGGGCTGCCCCTCGAGATCCAGATCCGGACGCGTGAGATGCACGACATGGCCGAGTACGGCGTCGCGGCGCACTGGATCTACAAGCAGGGCGGGTCCGCGCCCAAGGGTGCGCAGCCGGCCGCGCAGGACGGCGAGCAGAAGCTCAAGTGGCTGCGGCAGATGCTCGACTACCAGAAGGACCTCCAGGACCCGAAGGAGTTCATGGAGACGCTGAAGGTCGACCTCTTCGACGAGGAGGTCTTCGTCTTCACGCCCAAGGGGGAGGTCAAGTCGCTGGCCGCCGGCGCGACGCCGCTCGACTTCGCCTACGAGGTCCACACCGAGATCGGCCACCGCTGCGTGGGCGCGCGCGTCAACGGCAAGATCGTGCCGCTGCACTACGAGCTCAAGTCGGGCGACATCGTCGAGGTCCTGACCTCCAAGAAGGAGCGCGGGCCGTCGCGCGACTGGCTGGCGGTCGTCAAGACGACGCGGGCGCGCAACAAGATCAAGCAGTGGTTCAAGGCCGAGTCGCGCGAGGACACCGAGCACACCGGCCGCGTCCTGCTGCAGGAGCACCTGACCAAGCGCGGGCTGCCGGCGCAGAAGATCTCCGGCTCGCCGCTGCTGGCGGACGTCATCCGCGAGATGGGCTTCAAGAAGGCCGACGACTTCTACATCGCGCTCGGCGGCGCGAAGATCAGCCCGAAGGTCGTCGTCAACAAGATCCTCCAGCGCCTCAAGCAGGGCGAGGCCGCCGAGGGCGAGGAGACGACGGTCGAGGACCTCGTCGCCGGCCGGCGCGAACGGCGCCAGCCCACGCGCTCGTCCAACCAGTACGGCATCCGCGTCGAGGGCGTCGACGACGTCATGTTGCGCCTGGCCAAGTGCTGCCACCCGGTGCCGGGCGACGAGATCGTCGGCTACATCTCGCTCGGGCGCGGCATCACGATCCACCGCGAGGACTGCGTCAACGTCAAGCAGCTGCGCAAGGACCCGGACCGCTTCGTCGGCGTCCAGTGGGAGGGCGACCACAAGACCGCGTTCAAGGTCGAGATCGAGGTCGACGCGTACGACCGCACGCGGCTGCTCGAGGAGCTGTCGCGGACGTTCGCCGAGGCGGGCATGAACATCGTCGAGGCCCGGTGCGTGGTGAACCCGCCGATGGTCAAGAACCGGTTCGTGCTCGAGATGGGCGACACGAGCGTCCTCAAGCAGACGATCACGAAGCTGCGCAACATCGACTCGGTGTTCGACGCCTACCGCGTCACCCCGACCAACTGAGCTGGTCGACGACGTCTTCATCCTCGCGTCCGCGTGGTGGGTGCACAGCCTGCTGCCCATCGTGGCCGCGCTCGTCTACGACCTCGCCCACCGCGCCCGGTTCCCGGTCACCGCGGTCGGCGTCGGGGTGGCGTGCGGGCTGGCGTCGCTGACGTCGACGGTCCTCAAGGCGGTGTTCGACCGCCCGCGCCCGGAGGGCCCGTACCTCGTCGACGTGCCGACGTCGGCCTCGTTCCCGTCGGGGCACGCGACGACCGCGTTCGGTGCGGCGGCGGCGCTGGCGGTGCTCGCGCCCTCGCTGCGCTGGTGGGCGCTCGCGGGTGCGGCGATCGTCGCCTACAGCCGCGTGCACCTGGGCGTCCACTACGTCAGCGACGTCGTCGGCGGCGCGGTGATCGGCGCCTCGGTCGGCGTCGCCGTCGCGGTCGGCGTCCGGCAGGCGGCGCTCAGGCGACGACCGTGAGGGCCTTCGGCGCGATCGAGAACTCGACCTCGGTCACGTCGCCGAGCCAGTCGCCGTCGCACTGCAGTGCGACCGGGCGGCCGTCGACCGAGCGCGCCCGGACCCGCTCGACGTGCGAGAAGCCGGTCACCTGCCTGTGGTCCACGATCCGCAGGCGCCGCGAGAACAGCCGGAACGCGACCGTCGGGACGTCCAGCGGGGTGGCGCGGTGCAGCACCGCGCCGGCGAGGTCGCCGCTGTCGAGCGCGATGTCCTCGGCCACGTGCAGCGGCGTGTACTGGAAGTAGGTCAGCGGGTCGCCGTTCTGGACGAGCACGTTGATGCCGCGCAGCGTCTGCCCGGCCACCTCGACCTCGACCTGGGGCGGGCGCACGAGGTAGTGGCGCATGAAGGTCCGCACCGCCGACCAGGCGAAGTACGTGGCGCCGTAGCGGTGCTTGCGGCCGGGATGCCGGTCGACGCTGCGGACGACCGACGCGTCGAGGCCGAAGCCCGCGGTGAACGTGAAGTAGCGCCCGTTGATCCGGCCGAGGTCGACCTTGCGCGGGCGCCAGTCGTCGGCGATCCGCAGCAGGTGCTCGGTCGCGTCGACGATCTCGCCGGGGATGCCGAGCATCTTGCAGAACACGTTCGTCGCCCCGCCCGGCAGGTGGGTGAGCGGGACGTCGGTGCCGGCGAGCCCGTTGGCGGCCTCGTTGACGGTCCCGTCGCCGCCGAACGCGACGACGACGTCGTAGCCCTCCTGGGCGGCCTCGCGGACGAGCTCGGTGGCGTGCCCTTGGCGCTGGGTGTCGAACGCGGTGACGTCGTAGCGGCTCTGCAGCGCGTGGACGACGAGATGCCGCAGCCGGTCGGAGACCGTCGTCGCGTACGGATTGACGATGATGAGCATCTTGCGACGGTCGGTCGCGTCGGGGAGGGAGAAGGTCTCGCCGAGGCGCTCGAGCGAGTCCAGGGGCGGCGCGGGCACGATGCGTTGCTACACCGGACCCGCCGGACGGTTTCAATGGGTGACGTGACTGCGAGCAGGATGCGGGACTTCTGGGACGAGCGCGCCCGCGAGGACGCGTTCCACTTCGTCGACAACCGCGAGCCGTACCGGCGCGCGGACGTCGAGCGCTTCTGGCGCGAGGGCGAGCGCGACCTCGACACGATCCTGTCGACGCTGGGGCTCGAGATCGGCTCGGATGACCACGTGCTCGACCTCGGCTGCGGCATCGGCCGCCTGACCCGCGTGCTCGCCGCGCGCGCCGCCCGCGTCACCGCGGTCGACGTCTCGCCGGAGATGCTCGCGCGCGCGCAGGAGCTCAGCCCGGAGCTCGGCAACGTCGAGTGGGTCCTCGGCGACGGCGAGTCGCTGGGCGGGATCGAGGACGGGTCGGTCGACGCGGTCGTCTCGCATGTCGTCCTCCAGCACATCCCGAGCGCGAAGATCCAGCTCGGCTACGTCGCCGAGTTCGGCCGCGTCCTGCGGCCCGGGGGCTGGGCGGCGTTCGGGCTGTCGACCGATCCTCGCGTGCACGAGCCCCGGCGCGCGCCGAGCGCGGCCCAGAGCCGGCGCGGCTTCTTCAAGGCGCTCGTCGGCGCGACGCCGGGCGGCCAGGACGAGCCCGAGTGGCTCGGCGCGTTCGTCCCGCTCGACGCGCTCGGCGCGACCGCGGTCCAGGCGGGCCTGGAGCTCGAGCAGATCGAGGGGGCGGGCACGCAGTTCACGCTCGTCCGCGCGCGGCGGATCGCCTGACCGGCGGGAGAGAAGTCCCACCGGGCCCCGCCGGGCCGGTAGATTCGCCCGCGTGTTCCGGACTGCCGTGCTGGCTCTGTCTGCGTGCATCGGCGTGATCCTCGTCACGCCCGATGCCTCGCGCGCCGGCGTTGTGCGCGACCAGTTCGTGCCCTTGCAGACCGGCCAGGACTGGGCGCCCGCGCACTCCGCCATCGATCGTGCGCAGACGTTCGTCGCCGGGCGCTCCGGACCGCTGCATCACGTCACGCTCCAGCTCATCACCGACCCCGACTGCGACGTGCTGCCCCCGACGGTGGCGCTGACCACGACGATCGGCGGCATGCCGGCGGAGACGATCGCCACGGCGTCGGTCCCCTACGACGCCGTGGCCGGCGGCGTCGAGGACCAGTTCGGCCGCTCCAGGGCCGTGGTCGACGTCGTCCTCTCGCCGCAGCCGCAGCTGACGGCGGGAAGCCGGTACGCGATCACCCTGTCGGCGCGCGACGCGCCCTGGGACGGCAGCTGCGCGGTCGGGTGGTACGACCACGCGGACACGTATCCCGGCGGCGTGGCTCTCCGGCGCTTGGTGGGCGACACGTCGTGGACGTCGCCCGAGTCGCGCGACCACGTGTTCACGATCTGGGTCGACGACACGCAGCCCCCGGCGCCCACGCTCACCGCTCCCGCGGACGGCGCGCTGCTCTCCGATGCCGACGTGACGCTCCGGGGCGTCGCGAGCACCGGGGTGGGGGACGACCTGTCGGAGGTGCACGTCGAGATCTCGGCAGGCACCACGCCGGGAAGCCCGGCGCGGACGGTGACCGCCGATCCGCACGACGCGACCGGCGAGTTCGAGGCGACCGCGGCCGGGCTGCCCGACGGCACCTGGACCGCCCAGGCGGTCCAGGCCGACGACGCGGAGAACGTGGGTCGCAGCGCGCCGGTGACGTTCACCGTCGACACGGTCCCGCCGGCGGCGCCGGTCCTGGCCGGGGTCACGCCGTCCTCGCCGTCGCCGGAGGAGCAGGTGACGGTGACGGGGACCGCGGAGGCGGGCTCGACGGTGCGGCTGTACCAGTCCGCGGACTGCACGGGCCCGGCGACGACGGTCGCGGCGGGCGAGCTGGCGGCCGGCGTGGCGCAGACCGTGCCGGAGGATGCGACGACGGCGTTCTCGGCCGACGCGACGGACCTCGCGGGGAACACGTCGGCGTGCTCGGACGTGCTGGAGTACGTCGAGGACTCGACGGCGCCGGAGACGACGATCGTCTCGGGTCCGCCGGAGGGTGGGGTGATCGCGGAGATCCGGCCGGACTTCGTGTTCTCGTCGAGTGAGCCGGGGTCGACGTTCACGTGCCGGCTCGACGACGGCCCGGCGCGCGCGTGTGATGACGGGACGTTCGTGCCGGAGGCCGATCTTTCCGAGGGGCGGCACACGCTCAGGGTGGCGGCGACCGACCGGGCGGGGAACACCGATCCGACGCCGGCGACGCGGTCGTTCGTGGTCGACCTTCCCGATCCGCCGGCGCCGGCGCCGACGGTTGCGGTCGCAGCGTCGAGCGCGCCGCCGCGTCCGGTGCTGCGGCTGGATCTGCAGGGTGATCGGCCGCAGCTGCTGACCGAGAAGCGTGACGTGAGCGTGATCGTCGGGTGCGGGCCGATGGCGTGCTCGATCGCGGTGCGGGCGACGGTCGAGATCCAGGGTGCGGGCCGGCGCAGTCTGCGGTCGGGGCGGGTGAGCCTGGAGCCGTGGACGCTGCGGCGGGTGCGGCTGGCGTCGACGAGGGCGCTGCGGCGCGCCGTCCGCCTGGCCTTGAAGCGCGGGCGGCGCGTGACGGTGCGCGTGACCGTGACCGCGAGCGCGCCGGGTCAGGCGCCGGTGACGCGGCGGACGTCGGTTGGGGTGCGGTCGTCGCCGGCCGGCCGCGCGCCTGGCGCGTAGCCGCTCCGGCTGGCGCAACATGGCGTGTGCGCGCTCGGCCGGTCCAGGTAGGTTCGCGGCGCGATGGGCCGCGTACGCGCGACGAACCGCGTCCTCGCGGCCCTTGCCGCGTGTATCTGCCTGGGCGTCTCGCCGGCGATCGCCGGGGCGGCGCCGGTGGCCGATCAGTCGGCGCCCGGCAGCGCGTCCTCCTACGCGCTCGCCTTCACTGGCCAGCAGCTCGCCCAGACCTTCACCGCCGGCCGGTCCGGGCCGCTGCACCACGTCCGCCTGTGGCTGAACGTCTCGCGGGACTGCGTGCAGCCCGCCGCCACGGTCGCCTTGACCGCGACGAGCGACGGGTCCCCGTTGGGCTCGCCGCTCGGCAGCGGGACGGTGGCACAGGCCGCGTTCCCGGCGGGCACGGAGATCGCCGCCGCGTGGATCGACGTCGTCCTGTCGCCGGTGCCGGTGCTGACCGCCGGGACGCAGTACGCGATCGTCCTGTCCGCGCCGGGAGCGTCCGGCCTGTGCGGCACCCTCCCCGGCGGCTACGGCTGGTTCATGGGCAACGACGCGTATGCGGGCGGGGTCGGGCGCAGCTCGCACGACGGCGGCGCGTCGTGGCCCGAGCGCATCCTGCTCGGGGTCCCGCAGGACTACGGCTTCGTGACGTACATCGACGACTCGGTGGCGCCGGCGCCGACGCTGACCAGCCCTGCGAACGGAACGCTGACCGGGGACGGCGACGTGACGTTCCGCGGCCTGGCCGGGACGGAGCCGGGTGACGACGTGGGCGAGGTGCGCGTGGAGATCTCGGCGGGGACGTCGCCGGGGACCCCGGTGCGGACGGTCACGGCTGATCCGGATGACGCGACGGGTGCGTTCGAGGTGACCGCGTCCGGGCTGGCCGACGGGACGTGGACGGCGCAGGCGGTGCAGTCGGACGACGCCGGTAACACGGGCCGCAGCGATCCGGTGACGTTCACGGTCGATCTCACGCCGCCGTCGGCGCCGGTGGTGATCACGACGAGCCCGCAGTCGCCGTCGCCGGAGGACACGATCCTCGTGCTCGGGGTGGCCGAGCCGGGGACGACGGTCGAGGTGTTCCGGACCGGGACGTGCACCGGCCCGGCGGCGACGGGGACACGTGCGGAGTTCGAGGATCCCGGCATCGCCGTGACGGTGCCGGAGAACGAGACGACGGTGCTGTCGGCGCGCGCGGTCGACGCGGCGGGCAACCCGAGCGTGTGCTCGAACCCCGTGACCTACGTCGAGGACTCGATCGCGCCCGACGCGCCGGACCTCACCGCGCTCGCGCCCGGCTCCCCGTCGCCGGAGGATCAGGTGACGGTGACGGGGACGGCGGAGGCGGGGTCGGCCGTCCGCCTGTACCAGGCCGGGGACTGCACGGGTCCGGCGGTGGCGGTGACGGCGGCGGAGCTGGCTCAGGGTGTCGTGGTGACGGTGCCGGAGGATGCGACGACCGTCTTCTCGGCGGATGCGACGGATGCTGCGGGGAACACGTCGGCGTGCTCGGACGTGCTCGAGTACGTGGAGGACTCGACGGCGCCGGAGACGACGATCGTCTCGGGTCCGGCGGAGGGTGCGGTGATCGCGGAGACCCGGCCGGACTTCGTGTTCTCGTCGAGTGAGCCGGGGTCGACGTTCGCGTGCCGGCTGGATGATGGTCCGGTGCGGGCGTGTGATGACGGGACGTTCGTGCCGGAGGCCGATCTTTCCGAGGGGCGGCACACGCTCAGGGTGGCGGCGACCGATCGGGCGGGGAACACCGATCCGACGCCGGCGACGCGGTCGTTCACCGTCGATCTGCCCGACCCCCCGTCGTCGTCGCCGCCGGCGGCGGCGGGGACGACGACCGCCGGCGCCGCGTCCACCGCGCCGCCGGGTCCGGTGCTGCGGCTGGATCTGCAGGGTGATCGGCCGCAGCTGCTGACCGAGAAGCGTGACGTGAGCGTGATCGTCGGGTGCGGGCCGGTGGCGTGCTCGATCGTCGTGCGCGCGAGCGTCGACATCCAGGGCTCCGGCCGGCGCAGCGTGCGGCCGGCACGGGTGAGCCTGCAGCCGTGGACGCTGCGGCGCGTGCGGCTGGCCACGACGAAGGCGCTGCGGCGCGCCGTCCGCCTGGCCTTGAAGCGCGGCCGGCGCGCGACCGTCCGCGTGACGACGACCGTGACCGCGCCCGGCCAGGCGCCGGTGACGCGCCAGGTCGCCGTGCCGGTGCGGGCGCTCAGAGGAAGCCGCGCCGGCGGAACCACGTCGCCATGATGACCACGGTCACCGCCATGATCCCGAGGATGATCCAGAACGCCTCGTGGGTCCCCTCGCCGGGGTAGAGGACGTTCATCCCGAACAGCGAGGCGATGAGCGTCAGCGGCAGCAGCATGACGCTGAACGCGGTGAGGACCCGGAGGACGTCGTTCGTCCGGTGCGTCAGCACCGACTCGTTCGTCGACTCGAGCGCCTCGACGACCTCCTTGAAGTTCTCGAGCATGTCCCAGATCCGCTCCGACGCGTCGTTGATGTCGTCGAAGTAGATCTCGAGATCCTCGGGCACGTAGCGCTTGGAGCGCTCGAGGTCTCGGAGCGCCGCACGCTGCGGGCGGACGATCTTGCGGAAGTTGATGATCTCCTGCTTGACGTCGGAGATGTCGCGCACGATCTCCGCCGAGCGGCCCTCGAAGATGTCGTCCTCGATCCGCTCGAGCTTGTTGCCCATCTTCGCCAGCATCGGGAACGCGGCGTCGACGTTGTCGTCGACGATCCGGTAGAGCAGGTAGCCCGACCCCTTGCTGAAGAGCTGCTCGCGCAGCTCCTCGTCGGCGGCGGCACGGTCGAACAGGTAGGAGATCGGCTGCAGAGGCTCGTTCGGCAGCGTGATGACGAAGTCCGGGCCGACGAAGACGTCGAGCTCGGCGGCGTTCAGGCGCTTGAGGCGCTTGTCGTAGCGCGGGAAGTGCAGGACGACGAACAGGTAGTCGTCGTACTCGTCGACCTTCGGCCGCTGGTTGCGGCTGAAGACGTCCTCGTAGTCGAGCGCGTGGAAGCCGAAGTGCTCCTCCAGCCAGGCGCGATCGACCGGCCGCGGGCGGACGATGTTGACCCAGCGCAGGCCGGCGGCCTCGAGGACCTCGACGTTGGGAGTCTCAGGCTCCGCGGGCCGGGCGACGCCATCCGCGCGCGCCCGAGCCCCGCGGCGCAGGGGCCGTGGCAGTGAGGGCATACGGACTTCGCGGCTCGTCGTTCGGCATCTGGCCCCGGGATTCTACCCGTCGATCGTTTGTCCTCGCCGCTGCGGTCTGCCGCCGGTGCTGCCGAATGTGTACCCTGTCGGACCGACATAGCTGGACGCATCCAGAGGAGTGGAGGGACTGGCCCTGTGAAGCTCCCGCAACCATCGCGGCCCATCGCGGACGCGAACGGTGCGAATTCCTGAAGATGCGGGGGCGCCTTGTGAGTCCTCGCTGAAGTTCACGACCAAACCGCGAGGACGAATCGAATGGCAGCCGACCATCTGCGTTGCAAGGAGTGCAAGACCGAGTACCCGCTCGACGCCCGCTACGTGTGCGAGCGCTGCTTCGGCCCGCTCGAGGTGGCCTACGAGCACCCGGCCGACCGTGAGGTCGGCGAGTGGCGCCGGCGCATCCAGGCGGGTCCCCAGAACATCTGGCGCTACGCCGACTTCCTGCCGCTGACGGCGCAGCCCGGCCCGTCGAGCCGCGCGTCGTCGCGCGTCGGCCTGCCCGCCGGCTGCACGCCGCTCATCAAGGCCGACCGGCTCGCCGAGCGCCTCGGCCTGCGCGAGGTGTGGATCAAGAACGACGCCGCCAACCCGACGCACTCGTTCAAGGACCGCGTCGTCTCGGTGGCGGTCGCGCGCGCCCGCGAGCTCGGCTACGACACGATCGCGTGCGCGTCGACGGGGAACCTCGCGAACTCGGTCGCGGCGCACGGCGCGGCGCTCGGCCTGCGGTCCTACGTCTTCATCCCGGCCGACCTCGAGGAGCAGAAGGTCCTCGCGACCGGCGTCTACGGGACCCACGTCGTCGCCGTGAACGGCAACTACGACGACGTCAACCGCCTGTGCACCGAGATCTCCGGCGAGCACGAGTGGGCGTTCGTCAACGTCAACATGCGGCCGTACTACGCCGAGGGCTCGAAGACGCTGGCCTACGAGGTCGCCGAACAGCTCGGCTGGGAGCTGCCGGACCGCTGCGTCGCCCCGATCGCGTCGGGCTCGCTGTTCACGAAGCTCGGGCGCGGCTTCGAGGAGTGGCGCGAGCTCGGGCTCGTCAGCGGCGACCTGCCGGTCATGAACGGCGCGCAGGCCGAGGGCTGCTCGCCGGTCGCCACCGCGTTCGCCGCGGGCACCGACGTCTGCAAGCCGGTCAAGCCGGACACGATCGCCAAGTCGCTGGCGATCGGCAACCCGGCCGACGGCCCGTACGCGATCGAGCTGGCGCGCGAGAGCGGCGGCGGCATCGACGCGGTGACCGACGACGAGATCAAGGCCGGCATCCGGCTGCTCGCCGAGACCACCGGCATCTTCACCGAGACCGCGGGCGGCGTGACGACCGCGACGCTCGCCAAGCTCGCCGAGCGCGGCGACATCGGCAAGGACGAGCGGGTCGTCGTGTTCATCACCGGCGAGGGCCTGAAGACGCTCGACGCGGTCCGCGGCACCTTCGAGACGTATGCGATCGACGCCAGCTACGACGCCTTCGAGGCGGCGGTGGGGGTGACCGTCTGATGGCCGTCACCGTCAAGATCCCGCCGCAGCTCCGCAGCGCCACCGGCGGCGAGGGCGCCCCGCAGGTCGAGGGCAGGACGGTCGGCGAGGTGCTCGCCGCGCTGTACGCCCGCCACAGCGAGCTGCGGGACCGCATCGCCGCCGAGGACGGCACGATCCGCCGGTTCGTGAACGTCTACCTCGACGGGGAGGACATCCGCTTCCTGAAGGACCTCGACACCGAGGTCCCGGAGGGCGCGGAGCTGACGATCCTCCCCGCGGTCGCCGGCGGTTGACCGGGACGCGCGCGGGTACGCTGCGGGCGTGCCCGTCCGCGTCTTCCACGGCGACGACTCCGACGCGTACCGCCTGCTGATCGCCGAGACGCTGCCCGAGCAGGATCCGGGGATCGAGGTCGTCGGCGGTGCGGGTACGCCGGAGGAGATCGTCGCCGGCGTCCGGCGCACCCGGCCGGACGTCGTCCTGCTCGACCAGATGGGCGGGGCCGGCCTCGTGCGCCGGGTCCGCGACGCGGCGGGCGGAGCGCGCGTGGTGATCCTGTCGGGGTTCGACCCCGGCGGCGGCGACCCGGAGGTCGTCGCGAGCGCCGACGCCTACGTCGTCAAGACCGCGCCGCTGTCCGAGCTTGCCGACGCGGTGCGCGGTGGCTGACAAGCTCGAGACCTACCGGCGCAAGCGCCGCCCGGGCCAGACGCCCGAGCCGCTGCCCGACCGTGCGGGCGACGCCGCCGGCGAGCAGCTGCGCTTCACGATCCAGGAGCACCACGCCACGCGGCTGCACTGGGACCTGCGGCTCGAGCGCGACGGCGTGCTCGTGTCGTTCGCGATCCCCAACGCGCTGCCGCAGGCGCCCGGCGAGAACCGCCTCGCGGTCCGCACCGAGGACCACCCGCTCGAGTACCTGGACTTCCACGGCGAGATCCCGAAGGGCCAGTACGGCGCGGGCACGATGACGATCTGGGACCGCGGCACGTACGAGGTCCTCAAGTGGGACGACGAGAAGAAGATCGAGATCGCGCTGCACGGGACCGAGGGCCTCGCCGAGGGCCGCTACGCGCTCTTCCACATCGGGCCCGAGCCCAAGGACTGGATGATCCACCGGATGGACCCGCCGGCCGACCCGGACCGGGAGGAGATGCCCGACCGGATCGTGCCGATGCTCGCCACGACCGGGACGCTGCCCGCGGGCGACGACGACCGGTGGGCGTACGAGATCAAGTGGGACGGCGTGCGCGCGATCGCCTACTCCGAGCCCGGGCGGCTGCGCCTGGAGTCCCGCAACCTGCGCGACATCACGGTCTCGTATCCCGAGCTGGCGCGGCTGAACCGCGCGCTCAGCCACCACAGCGCGATCCTCGACGGCGAGATCGTCGCGTTCGAACCGGAGTCGCACCCGCCCCGCCCGTCGTTCGGCCGGCTGCAGCGGCGGATGCACGTCACCGGCGAGAGCGCCGCGCGGCGGCTCGCGCAGTCGGTGCCGGTCGTCTACGTCATCTTCGACCTGCTGTGGCTCGACGGCCACTCGCTGCTCGAGCTCCCGTACGCCGAGCGCCGCGCCAGGCTCGCCGAGCTCGACCTGAACGGCGAGCGGTGGCAGACCCCCGAGCACGTCGTCGGCAACGGGCGCGCGCTGCTCGAGGCGAGCGCGAAGCAGGGCCTCGAGGGGATCATGGCCAAGCGCCTGGACTCGCGGTACGAGCCGGGCCGCCGCACGCGCGACTGGATCAAGGTCAAGAACAAGCGGCGCGACGACTTCACGATCGTCGGCTGGGTCCCGGGGGAGGGGCGGCGGCGCGACCGCATCGGCGCGCTCCTGCTCGCCTGCGACGGCGTCTACTGCGGGCGCGTGGGGACGGGGTTCGACGAGGCCGAGCTCGACCGGCTCGCCGGCCTGCTCGGCACGATCGAGTGCGACGAGCCCCCGGTCGAGGGGGCGCAGGCCGCGCCGAAGGAGGCGATCTGGGTCCGGCCGCGCTACGTCGCCGAGATCGAGTACGGCGAGCGGACCGCCGACGGCATGCTCCGCCACCCCTCCTACAAGGGCCTGAAGGAGCACGAGGCGTTCGCCCCGCTCCAGCCGCTCATGACCGTCGAGGGGCGCGAGCTCAAGCTCTCCAACCTCGACAAGGTCCTCTATCCGAAGACCGGCTTCACCAAGGGCGACGTCATCGACTACTACCGGCGGATCTCGGCGGCGGTGCTGCCGCATCTCGAGGGCCGGCCGCTGACGCTCAAGCGCTACCCCGACGGGGTGGAGGGCGAGTACTTCTACGAGAAGAACTGCCCCTCGCACGCGCCGCCGTGGGTGCAGACGGTGGCGATCCGGATGTCGTCGAAGACGATCCGGTTCTGCCTGTGCGAGGACCTGCCGACGCTCATGTGGCTGGGGAACCTCGCCGACCTCGAGCTGCACACCTCGCTGTCGCTCGCCGCCGACCCGCTGCGCCCGACGATCCTCGCGTTCGATCTCGACCCCGGCGAGCCGGCGACGATCGTCGAGTGCTGCCAGGTCGGGCTGTGGCTGCAGGGGATGTTCGAGCGCCTCGGCCTGCAGGCGTTCGCCAAGACGAGCGGGTCGAAGGGCCTGCAGGTCTACGTGCCGCTGAACACCGAGGACGCGACCTATGAGGGCCCGCGCGGCACGAAGACGTTCGCGAAGACGGTCGCCGAGCTGCTCGAGCAGGCCGAGCCGGATCTCGTCGTCTCGCGGATGACCAGGTCGCTGCGGGCCGGCAAGGTCTTCGTCGACTGGTCACAGAACGACGAGGCGAAGACGACCGTCACCGTCTACTCGCTGCGCGCCAAGGACCGCCCGACGGTGTCGACGCCGGTGACGTGGGACGAGGTGCGCGCGTGCCTGGAGTCCGGCGACCCCGAGCGGCTCGTGTTCACCTCCGACGAGGTGATCGCGCGGGTCGAGCGCGACGGCGACCTGTTCGCCCCGGTGCTCTCGCTTCGTCAGGAGCTCCCGAAGATGTGAGATCGCCCTTGACCTCAAGTGCACTTGAAGATGCACCATGGGGTCATGACCGCGACGATCACCAGGCCGAGGACCTACCTCGAGACGACCTTCCCGGGCCTGCACGCCACGCCGGGCGCCGAGCTCCCGTTCGCGCGCGACATCCACGTCCGCGCGTTCCTCCTCGAGCGCGAGCACGGCAACATCCTCGTCTACAGCGCGCCCACGCTCGCCGACGTCGCCGACCGCATCGACGGGCTCGGCGGCGCGTCCTGGCAGTACCTGGGCCACTGGCACGAGGCGATGTTCCTGCCGGCCGAGCTCGTCGAGCGCCTCGGCACGCGCGTCGTCGTGCACGCCGCCGACATCGTCGAGACCGCGCGCCGGACCGGGGTGGAGCCCACCACGTTCTCGCACCGCGGCAGCCTCGGGGAGGGCTTCGAGATCATCCCGATCCCCGGCCACACGCCGGGCGCGACCGCCTTCCTGTTCGACCACGACGGCCGCCGGTTCCTGTTCACCGGCGACTCGCTCTACCTGCGCGACGGCGAGTGGGTGGCGGCCGTGCTCGACTCCAGCGACCGCGCGGCGTACGTCGAGTCGCTCGACCTCATCCGCACGCTCGACTTCGACGTCCTCGTGCCGTGGGCGGCGTCGGCCGGCGAGCCGTACCTCGTCCACACCGACCCCGAGGACGCCCGCAGGCGGATCGGGACGATCATCGATCGCATCTGGCGCGGGGAGGACCACTGAGCGCTCCGCCGTTCCTCGTATCGTCGGGGGAATGCCCGACGTCCTTCGCCCGATCTTCGACCAGGTCGTGATCAAGGAGCTCGAGCCCGATCGCATGCGCAAGTCCGGGCTCGTCGTCCCGCAGGGGACGCACGACCTGCCGCCCAACGAGGGGATCGTCCTCGCGGTCGGCGAAGGCCCGCCCGACCTGCCCGACTTCCGGATGCCGGTCAAGCCCGGGGACCACGTCGTCTTCCCGCGGTCGGCCGGCGTGTGGGTGGAGATCGAGGACGAGCGGCTGCTGGTCTGCCGCGTCCGGGAGATCCTCGGCGTGATCGAGGAGGTGCCCGAGCCGGCGACGACCGCCGGCTCGTAGGCCCCCGGTCAGCGGCGCGCGACGATCCGGTAGCCGAACCGGGCGCGGGACCCGCGCTTGCGCGACCGCACGCCGAACGAGCGCCGGCCGCGCGTGCGGACGTACAGGCCGCCGCCGTCGCCGTACTCGGTGAGGAAGACCTGGTAGCGCCGGCGGCCGATCTCGCGCGGCAGGCGGACCGTCGCGCGGCCGTCGCGCAGGCGCGCCTCGCCGAACGCCTCGATCCAGGGGCTCTGCGGGGCCGCGGAGCCGCCCGCCGCCTGCGGCGGCGACGCCGCGGGCGCGGGGCCCGGCGCCGGCTCGGCGGCCGGCGCGACGACCTGGCCGACGATGCCGCCCGTGACCTCGAGCGTGCCCTCGACGACCGTGCGCCCGACGAACCGCGCAGCCTGCCCGGCGTCCCCGGCGACCGCGTGCAGCGCGGTCCCGGTCTGGGTGCTCGCGCGCACCCCCGTCCCGGTCGCCGAGGTGCCCTGGACGCCGACGCCGGCCGCGGTCGCGACGCCGTCCACGCCGACCTGCCCGGCGGTCTCGCCGGCGACGCCGTTGCCGGCGGGCGAGCGCCCGACGACCCCGGTCGCAGGCCCGACGCCGAACACGCCCGTCCCGGGCGGGGCGACGACGGACGGCGCCGCGCTGCCCGCGAACCCGTACACCCCGGCGCCGTCGGCGGCCGCGCTGGTGCCGAGCACGCCGATCCCGCCGCTCGCGGCCTCGTGGGCGCCCGCGACGCCCGCCGCGTTCGCGAAGGTGCTCCGGGTGCGTCCGAGCATCCCGTCCGGCCGGCTGATCCCGACCGGGTAGTCGTTCAGGGCGACGAACGCCGCCGTCCCGGTGTTCGACGAGACGCGGGTGCTGCCCGACGCCGTGTTCGTGACGTCGACGTGCATCACCGTCTGCGAGCTGTACGGGATGTCGGTGTCGTGCGCGGCCTCCGCGACGCCCGCCCGGCCGGCGAGCACCGCGCCCGCCGCGGCCAGCCCGGCCGCGACGACGTCCCTGCGCGCGATCTCCCCGCGCGGCTCATCTGCGTGTGCTGGTCCCTGCTCCTGCACGATGCCACCCCCGGCTCGCGGTGTGCGGCGACTCTATGCCCCTCCGGGGGCGGGGGTCCAGCCGGCGCGGTGCTCGCGGGCCGCGGCGAGCACCTCCTCAGGGGTCACGTCGAGGTGGCGCAGGTCGAACATCAGCCGGCTGCGGTCGCGCGCGTCGACGAACGACAGGTCGCCGCGCAGGACCGCTCGGACGAGGATCCCGCGGTCACGGTCGACCGGCGCGGCCGGGACGAGCTCGAGGAGCGGGACCTTGCTGAAGACGACGCGGCGGTCGACGGTGCGCATCGACGCGACCCGGTCCCAGCCCAGCGACATCGGGACGCGGTGGTCGTGGACGCCGCGCGCGTCGACGGTCAGCACCGGGCCGGTGCGGCGCATGCGGCGCAGGAGGGTCGCCGCCGTCCACGTCATGAACGCGGCGAGCACCCAGCCCATCCACACGCCGGTCAGCGCGGCGCTGACGCCGAACGCGAAGAAGATCGTCGTGATCACGAGCGCGGGGACGACGGCGCGCGGGACGTAGCGGGCGGTGATGACGGTGGGGGAGCCCATCGGGCGGCGTAGTCTTGCGCGGCGCGCGCCAGGGCGTCCTCGTCGCCGGAGGCGAACACGTAGCGGTCCGGGCGCACGACGAGTGTCCGCTCGAGGTCCCAGGCGACGTGCGGGACCCCGAGGCGCTCCCAGGCGGCGCTGCGGCGCGGGCCCGCGACCGCCCAGCCGGCGGGCAGCAACGCCTCCAGCTCGGCGGGGGCGAGCGACCCGGGCCGGGGCGCGCCGGGCGACGTCAGGCCCCCGATCACCTCCGCGATGCCGTGGCGGGCGATCGCGCCGCGTCCGATGCGCGGCACCGGGCGCAGCCCGCCCGCGCTGAACCAGGGGCCGGCGACCGGCGCCGCCGAGACCGCGGTGATCGCCGCGTCCCGCGCCCGCGCCAGCCGCGGGCGGCGCGTCTGCAGCAGCGCGCCCATGAGCCGGGCGAGCGCGCTCGACGCCAGCACGTCGCCGCGGCGCTCGCGCTCGTACGTGCCGAGCAGCGCGTCCGGCGCGCCGGCCTCGACCGCCGCGAGCTTCCAGGCGAGGTTGTCGGCGTCACGCAGCCCGGCGCTCAGGCCCTGGCCGGCGAACGGCGGCATGACGTGGGCGGCGTCGCCCGCCAGCAGCACGCGGCCCGCCCGCCACCGGGCCGCCACGCGCGCGTGGTACGTGTAGACCGCCACGCGCCGCACGGCCAGCTCCCGCGGGTCGGTCCAGCGCGCGACGAGCGGCCGCCAGTCCGGCACCTCCTCGGCGCCGGAGAGCATGAACTCCCAGCGGTGCAGCCCGGGGGCGAGCGGCAGCGTCACCGCCGGGCGGCGCGGATCGCCGACGAACCGGACGCCGCCGGCGCCGGGCACGGGGCGCGGGACCTGCGCGTCGACGACGAGCCACCGCTGCGCGAACGTCGACCCGCCGAACGGGATGCCGAGCGCCCGGCGCACCGTCGAGCCCGCCCCGTCGCAGGCGACGAGCCACCGCGCGCGGACGCGCCCGCCGCCCGCGCACCGCACGAGCACCCCGTCCGGCCCGGGCTCGACCGCCTCGACCTCGCGCCCGAAGCGCACGTCGGCGACCTCGGCCGCGGCCGCGCCCAGCGCCGCCTCGAGCTCGACCTGGTCGAACGACGCGAGCGCCGGGACCGCGCCGCGGTGCGGGTCGAGGATGCGCAGCGCCCGGCCGGCCGCGGTGACGAGCGCGACGTCCGGCGGGACGTGGAGCGGCGCGTCGACGCCCGCGCGCGCGAGGATCCGCAGGCACGCGTCGTCGGTGACCGCGGCGCGGGGCAGCCCGAACGGCGCGTCCGCGCGCTCGAGCGCGACGACGCTCAGCCCCTGGAGGCCGAGCAGCCTCGCGGCGAGCTGGCCCACGGGGCCGAAGCCGGCGACGACGACGTCGCACGCAGGTTGTGGCATGGCGCACATCATTCCCCGCTGGGCTCAACGATCGGAGAGGATCGTCCGATCAGATGATCATGCGCTCGTTCCCCGCCCTGCTCCTCGCGCTGCTCCTCGCCCTGCTCGCCGTCGCCGCCCCGGCCGGCGCCGAACGCCGGCAGGAGCTGAGGCCGGTCACCGGACCGCTGAAGGCGAAGGTCGGCATCGCCGACCAGAAGCCGTTCGTCTTCGCCGACCCGCGCTTCAAGCGCCTGGACCTCAGGATCGCGCGGCGCTCGATCGCGTGGGACACGATGCAGTACGACTGGCAGGTCGCCGACGTCGACGCCTGGCTCGCCGCCGCGCGCAGGGCGAAGGTCACGCCGGTGCTGACTATCGCGCGCTCGCGGATCGCGTCGCGCCGCCATCTGCGACCGACGCCGGCCCAGTGGCAGGCGGCGTTCCGCCAGTTCCGCAAGCGCTGGCCGTGGGTCAAGGAGTGGGTCGCGACGAACGAGTCCAACCACTTCGGCGAGACGACCGGCCGGCGCCCCGACCTCGCCGCGCGCTACTACAAGGCGATGCGGCGGGCCTGCCCGACGTGCAAGATCGCCGCGGCCACGCTCGTCGACTACCCGAACCTCGTGTCGTGGACGAAGCAGTTCGTCAAGGCCGCCAAGGAGCAGCCCAGGTACTGGGCGCTGCACAACTACGTGAGCGCCAACCGCTTCGACGACACCCGCACCAAGCAGCTCCTGCGCACCGTCAAGGGGCAGGTGTGGCTGACCGAGGTCGGCGGGCTCGTCCGCAAGAAGAACAGCGGCGGCGCGAAGCTCGCGCAGGGCGTCGCCCACGCCGCGCGGGTGACCGACTACATCTTCAACGAGCTCGCGCGCGTCAGCCCGCGCATCACGCGGATCTACCTGTACCACTGGGACAGCGACGGCCCGCGCAGCACCTGGGACTCCGGCCTGGTCGACCACAACGGCAAGGCCCGGCCCGCGTTCACGAAGCTCTCGCAGTTCCTGAAGGGCTCGCGCAAGGGCCGGGTCGAGAAGCTCGGAAAGCGCGGCAGGAAGCGCTGAGACGCCTGTCGCGCGATGATCGGGGCATGCCCGAGGCGCTCGTCATCGTCGACTTCCAGAACGACTTCACGCCGGGCGGCGCGCTCGCCGTGCCGCACGGCGACGAGATCGCCGGCCGGATCGAGGAGCTGCTCGACTCCGGCCGCTTCGACCTCGTCGTCGCGACCCGCGACTGGCACCCGCCGGACCACGGCTCCTTCGAGGCGCAGGGCGGGCCGTGGCCGCCGCACTGCGTCGCCGGGACGCCCGGCGCCGAGCTGCACCCGTCGCTCGACCGCGCGCGCGTCGACGTCATCGTCGACAAGGGCCAGGACCCGCAGACCGAGGGGTACTCCGGGTTCCAGGACACCGAGCTCGAGCAGATCCTGCGCGAGCGCGGCATCGACCGCGTGACGATCGTCGGCCTGGCGACCGACTACTGCGTCCGCCACACCGCGCTCGACGCGCTGCGCGCCGGCTTCGAGGTCGAGGTCGACCGCGCCGGGGTGCGCGGCATCGACGCGAAGCCCGGCGACGTCGAGCGGGCGCTCGCCGAGATCGAGGAGGCGGGTGGCACGGTGGTCGGGAGCGGGTAGGCGGACGGCATGAGGCTCGAGGGCGTCCACCACGTCACCGCGATCACCGCCGACGCGCGCCGCAACGTCGACTTCTACACGCGCGTGCTCGGCATGCGGCTCGTCAAGAAGACGGTCAACCAGGACGACCCGACCGTCTACCACCTGTTCTACGGCGACGAGGAGGGCGCGCCCGGCTACGACCTGACGTTCTTCGAGTATCCCGGCGCGCGGCGCGGCCGGGCCGGCGACGGGATGGTCCACACCGTCGTGTTCCGGGTCGGGTCGGCCGCCGCGCTCGGCTTCTGGGCCGAGCGCCTCGCCGCCGAGGGCATCGCGGTGCGCCGCGGGGCCGACCGGCTCGGCTTCGACGACCCGGAGGGGATAGGGCTCGAGCTGCGCGTCGAGGACGTCCCGGACGCGCCGCTGACCGCCGAGGCCGACGACATCCCCGCCGAGCACCGCATCTGCGGCTTCGCAGGCGTCCGCGCGTACGCGTCGTACCCGGACCGCAGCCGCGCGCTGCTCGAGCGGCCGCTGGCGATGGAGCACGCCGGTAGCTCGCGCTGGGAGGCGCGCGGGCACCTGCGCGGCGGATGGGTCGAGTACGAGCAGCCGCCGCTCGACCGCGGCGCCCCCGGCGCCGGCACCGTGCACCACGTCGCGTGGGCGATCCCGCTCGGCTCCGAGCAGGCGTGGCTCGAGCGGGTGACCGCGGCCGGCGCGCACACGAGCGGCCTGGTCGACCGGTTCTACTTCCGCTCGATCTACTTCCGCGAGCCGAGCGGCATCCTGTTCGAGCTCGCGACGATGGGGCCGGGGTTCACCGTCGACGAGGACCTCGCGCACCTCGGTGAGCGCGTCGCGCTCCCGCCGTTCCTCGAGCCGCTGCGCGACCGCATCGAGGCGGCGCTGACGCCGCTCGGCGACGTCGGCCGCAGGCGGCCGGCCGCGCCCCGCTAGCCGACCGCGGCGCGGACGCGCTCGGCGGTCAGCTCGTCGAGGCTGCCGAGCACCGCGGCGAGCGCCAGCGCGTCCGGGCCGGGCGGGAAGTGGGGGTTGGGGGTCGCGAACACCCGCATGCCCGCCGCGTGGGCGGAGCGGATCCCGTTCTCGGAGTCCTCGATCGCGACGCACGCGCGCGGGTCGACGCCGAGCCTGCGCGCCGCCTCGAGCCACACGTCCGGCGCGGGCTTGCCGCGGCCGACCTCCTCCGACGAGACGGTCGCGGCGAACCGGTCCGCGACGCCCATCGCGCGCAGCACCTCGTCGATCACCTCGCGGTTGGACGAGGACGCCAGACCGAGCGGCGCGACCGCGGCCATCCGCTCGACGGCCTCGCGCGCACCCGGCAGGAGCGGCAGGCGCTCGCGGTAGCCCTCGATCATCCGCCGCACGACGTCGGCGTTGATCTCCTCGGCGGTCATCGGCACGCCGAGCCGGTCGCGGACGTACACCGGCCACTCGAGCGACGACATGCCCATCATGTCCCGCGTCGCGGTCTCCGTCCACGTGCCGCCGGTCTCGGCGACGAGGTCGCGGCGCGCGCGGTCCCACGCCTGCTCGGAGTCGAGCAGGACGCCGTCGAGATCGAACACGATCGCGGCGGGCCCGCTCACCGCGACGCCACGTCCTCGCGCGCTCGGTCGACCGCGTCCTCGGCCTGCTCGAGGTCGTCGTGGGCCGCGGCGAGGTCCTCCTCGGCCGCGGCGAGCGCGGTCTCGGCCGCCTCGAGCTCGCGGCGCGCCCGCTCGACCGCGCCGGCCGCCTCGTCGCGGCGGCGCACGGCCGCGGTGATGCGCTCACGGGCCTTCTCGCGCTCGCGCTCTGCCCGGACCAGCGCTCGCTGCGCGGCCTGCCTGCGCGCGCGTTCCTCGCGCGCGGCGCGGCGTCGCTCGACCTCGCTGCGCGCGTCGCTCGCCTCGCGCCGGGCGATCCGCTCGCGGGCCTCGGCGGCGTCGGCGCTCCCGGCCGCCTCGCCGGCCGCCGCCTCCCGGCCGGCCCTGCGCGCGGCGCCGCCGGCGACCGCCGCCTCGAGCCCGGTGAGCCGCAGCGGCCGCACGAGCCGCCCTGCGGCGACCTGCGGCCGGGCGCCGGGGTCGATCGCGGCCGCGTGCAGGGACTCGATCACCGCCTGGACGTTCTGCTCGCCGAGGAACTTGCCGGACGCCGTCACCAGCCCGCGGGCCGCGTCGGCGAGCGGCGCGAGCGCCTCGCGCTCGGCCTCGATCGCCGAGCGCAGGTCCTGGCCGCTCGCCTCGCCCGCCACGACGCGCCCCTGCGTCTCGAGCACGGCGTCCCCGGCCTCCCACAGCCGCTCGGCCCCGGCGCGCTGCGCGCGGACGACCTGGTTGACCGCCCACGCGACGACCGACGGCTTGGTCAGGCCGGCGACCCTGCGGGCGTCCTCGCGCCGCCCGTCGGCGCGGAGCTGCTTGGCCAGCAGGTCGCGCTCGGGCACGAACCGCTCGAGCGGGAGCGCGTAGAGCTCGTCGACGAGGAGGTCGAGATCGTCGGCCATCGGAGGACACAGGATCGCGCACCCGCAACACTGATGGGATGCGGTACAGGAGCCGGTGGCTGGATCTGATGGCGATGACGCGCGTGCTCGGCGCGATCGTCGCCGTCGTCCTGCTCATGGCGCACGACGTGTCCGACCACGACGGGTGGCTCATCGTCGCGACCGTCGGCTGGACCGCGTTCTCGCTGGCGGCGTACGGCGCCTCGGTGCGCCTGCAGCGCTCGCCGCTCGCGTGGCTGGTCGACATGGCCGTCGTGCTCGAGCTCGTGTACCTCTCGACCGACTGGCGCAGCCCGTTCTACATCTTCGCGCTGACCGCGCTCATCCTCCCGGCGACCGAGCTGCCGTTCAGGCGCGCGGTGGGGTGGGGGATCATGTTCACCGGCGGCTACCTGGTCGTCGCGATCGCCACCCAGCGCCTGGACAGCGGCACGTTCGAGCGTGCGATCCGGCTGGAGATCATCACGACCCACCTGATGATCCCGATCGTCATCGTGCTCGCCCTCGGGTACGCGGCCGACCTGCTGCGGGCCCTGCGCGACGAGCGCCGGCGGGCCGAGCGGCTCGCGGTCCAGGCCGAGCGCCAGCGGATCGCGTGGGAGCTGCACGACTCGGCCAAGCAGCGCGTCCACGCGGCGCACCTCGTGCTGTCGGCGCTCGACAGCCGCGTGAACGGCGCGAACCGCGAGATCGTCGACCACGCGCTGACCGAGCTGCGCGCGGCGACCGCCGACATGGACACGAGCGTCGCCGAGCTGCGCGCGCCGCTCGACGGCCGGCCCGTCGATCTGCTCCTGCGCGAGCGCGCCCGCGAGCTCGAGGTCGCCTCGTCGGCCGCGATCGTCGTGCGCGGCGGGCTGCCGGACCTGCCGCCGCTCGTCACCACGCACGCGTACCGCATCGCCGCCGAGGCGCTCACGAACGCCGTGCGGCACGCGGACGCCGAGCGCATCGAGGTCGAGCTGTCGGCCGACCGCGAGCACGCGACGATCGTCGTCCGCGACGACGGCTCCGGGCTGCCCGACGAGGCGCGCCCGGGCTCGCACGGGCTGCCGTCGATGCGCAACCGCGCCGAGACGATCGGCGCCGAGCTCGAGATGACACGCGGCCCCGGTGGACGGGGCACGGTTGTCACCCTGAAGGTTCCCCTGACCCACGCCACGGAGGCCGCCACATGATCCGCATCCTGCTCGTCGACGACCATCCGGCGCTCCGGGCCGGCCTGTCGGCCGTCCTACGCGCCGAGCCGGGGCTCGTCCCGCTCGGGACCGCCGCGTCGGAGGAGGAGCTGTGGCCGGCGCTCCACCGCACCAAGCCGGACGTCGTCGTGCTCGACTACCACCTGCCGCCCGCGGATGGCCTGCAGCTCTGCCGCCGGATCAAGCGGTCGATCCCTGCGCCCGGGGTGCTGCTCTACAGCGCGTACGCGGACGCCCAGCTCGTCATCCCGGCGCGGCTCGCCGGGGCCGACGGCATCGTGAACAAGGGTGCGCCGGCGAACGAGCTCTACGACGCGATCCGCACGGTCGCGCGCGGCGACCGGATCATGCCGCCGCTGTCGCGCGAGCTGCTCGACAGCGCGGGGGAGCGCCTGGACTCCGAGGACCTGCCGATCCTGGGGATGGCGCTCGACGGCACGCCGGAGAAGGAGATCGCCCGCACGCTCGGCATCGCCGCGGACGAGCTGACGCAGCGGCTGGACCGGATGATCGCGCGCCTGAAGGTCGAGGTGCCGGTGCCGCGCGAGGCCTGAGTCGGGGCGCAGGGAGGTGTGGGGCGCCGGCCGCGTGCCCGTTCCCGGGCGCCGGGTGGACGGCGCGCGGCCCCGCTCCCGACGAACGAGGAGAGCCGCCCCGCAGGACGGCTCTCGATCACGCGCGAGGAGGGATTCGAACCCCCGACTTCCTCCTCCGGAGGGAGGCGCTCTATCCACTGAGCTACTCGCGCAGGCTGTGCCATCGTAGCGGTCGGCGCAACGGTCGCGGACCACGGATGATGCGAACGTCTGTTCGTCCGACCCGGACCGTATCGTCCCGCTCGATGGCGACGCGTGGCGACGTGACCGAGGCAGCGGTGCTCAACGCGTTCACGCAGGTCGGGCTCGTCGTGCTCGTCCCGTGGCGCCACGATCTGCCGTACGACCTCGTCGTGTGCATCGGCGGGGACCGGTTCGTGAAGGTGCAGTGCAAGTCGGGTCGCGTCCGCCGCGGGTCGATTCTGTTCAACAGCGCAGGCACCGACCACGGTCGCGGGCGGCTGCACTACCGCGGCAGGGCCGATGTGCTCGCGGTCTACTGCCCGTCGATCGATCGGGTGTTCGTCGTTCCTGTGGACGAGGCCGCCGGGTTCGTGACCTCTCTGCGGCTGGAGCCCGCCCGCAACAACCAGGTCCGCGGGGTCCGTCTGGCCGAGGACCACACGGTCGAGCGGTGGGTCGCGTCGGTCCAGGCGGCTGCCGCGTGACGCGCCGTATCCTCGCTGCGCCATGGATCTCTCCGTCGTCTTCGCCGGGACCGCCGGGTCGGTGCCCACCGCCCGGCGCGGGCTGCCGGCCACGCTGATCCGGCGCGGCGGCGAGCGGATCCTCGTCGACTGCGGGGAGGGGACGCAGCGGCAGCTCGTCCGGTCGGTCGGGCTCGCCGACATCGACGACGTCTTCGTCACCCACCTGCACGTCGACCACTGGCTCGGGCTGCCGGGGATGATCAAGTCGTTCGAGCTGCGCGACCGCGAGCGGCCGCTCACCGTCTACGGACCGCCGGGGATCCGCGCGGCGATCGAGGGGCTCCGCTACATCCTCGGGCGCGTGCGCTTCGGGCTGAAGGTCGTCGAGCTCGAGCCGTGGGAGGACGTCGAGCGCGACGGCTACGTCGTGAGCGCCGTCCCGGTCCGCCACCGCACGACCGCCTACGGGTACGCGCTCGTCGAGGACGAGCGCCCGGGCCGCTTCGACGCCGAGCTCGCGGCGGCGCGCGGCGTCACCCCCGGGCCGGACTTCGGCCGGCTCCAGCGCGGCGAGACCGTGAACGGCGTCGCGCCGGAGGAGGTCGTCGGCCCGCCGCGCCCGGGCCGCAAGATCGTGCTGTCGGGCGACACCGCGCCGTGCGAGCAGCTCCGCGTCGCGGCGTACCAGGCCGACCTGCTCGTCCACGAGGCGACGTTCACCGAGGAGGAGCGCGACCGCGCGCAGGAGACCGGCCATTCGACGGCGGCGCAGGCGGCACGGCTGGCGGCCGAGGCCGAGGTGCGCCTGCTCGCGCTCACCCACCTGTCGACCCGCTACGGCGGCGGCGAGATCCGCGACGAGGCCCGCGCGATCTTCCCGAACACGGTCGTGCCACGCGACTTCGACGTCGTCGAGATCCCGTTCCCGGAGAAGGGCGAGCCGACCGTCCATCGCCTCGACGGCGAGCGCGTGCCCGTCTAGCGCTCCGCGGCGAGCAGCGCGCGGAGGACCCGGACGACCTCCTGCGGCCGCTCGGTGACGCGCCTCCACGTGAAGCGGACGACCCGGAACCCCAGCACGGCGAGGTCGGCGTCCTTGACGTGATCGTCCTCCAGGCCGGTCTCGATCGCGTGCGTCCTGCGCCCGTCGGTCTCGACGATCAGCCGGCGGTCCGGCCAGAGGAAGTCGGCGACGTACGGGCCGATCGGCACGTCGACCTGCGGCGCCGGCAGCGCCGCATGGTGGACGAGCGCCAGGAAGCGGTCCTCGAGCTCGCTGCGGGTGGGCGCCGCCGCGATCGGCAGCAGGGCCCGCAGGCGTCCCGTCCCGCGGCGCCCGCGCGCCCGGCCGAGGGCGTCCCTGACCTCGCCGACGTCGAGGATCCGCTCGATCTCCGCCTGCTTCCACGCCCGGCGCAGCGCGGCGGCCGGCAGGACGCCCGCCAGGTCGACGAGCGTCCGGCCGACCGTCGTCACCGGGATCCCGTCCGAGACGGTCACGTCGCGCGGATCGAGGGAGCGGACACGGTGCAGCGCGATGCCGGCGTGGCCCTTGCGCCCGCGGGCGGGGGTGCTCACGTCGACGTTCCGCCGCGCCGTGTCGAGCAGGCGATGCCTGGCGCCCGCGCTCACGTGGCTCAGCACCGCCCCGGGCCCGCACGCGAGCACCGCCGCCCGCCAGCGCCCGAGGGGCGTGAGGAGGACGTCGAGCGCGTACACGCCCGGGTAGAGCCGGTGCAGCCGGCCGGTCCGCGCTCTGCGCAGGCGCTGGTCGCGGGTCAGGCCGAGCGCCGTCAGCTCGGCGGTCGAGAAGACCGCGTGACACCGCTCCGCCGCCCGCGCGAGGACGAGATCGATCGGCGGTGGGCCCTTCTCGTAGGCGTATGGGCGACGGGAAGGGCCCACCGCGACAGGGTCGGTGAGGGCACGTTGCGGGTGGTGCACCGGATGCGCCGATCCCGCTGCTAGGTTCACACCGATTACAGACCGCTCCTTTAACCCGGTCCAGCGAGGCCAGGAAGGACGTACAGATGGACACAGAGAAGGTCGTCCTGGACAGGGACGACATCCGCCGGACGCTCGTGCGCATCGCGCACGAGATCGTCGAGAAGAACCCCGACTCCGACGACACGCTCGCGATCGTCGGCATCCACCGCCGGGGGGCGGTGCTCGCGCAGCGGCTGCACGCGCTCGTCGAGGATCTGCTCGAGCGCGAGATCCCGCTCGGCGACCTCGACATCACCTTCTACCGCGACGACGTCGGCACGCGCCTGGACCAGCCGGTCGTGCACGCCAGCCACGTCGACTTCCCGCTCGACGGGATGACCGTCGTCATCGTCGACGACGTCCTCTACACCGGGCGCACGGTCCGCGCCGCGATCGAGGCGCTGTTCGCCTACGGCCGGCCGGCGAAGGTCCAGCTCGCCGTCCTCGCCGACCGCGGGCACCGCGAGCTGCCGATCCGCCCCGACTACGTGGGCAAGAACCTGCCGACCGCGCGCACCGAGCGCGTGAACGTCCGCCTCGAGGAGCTCGACGGCGTCGACGAGGTCGCGATCATCTCCAAGCAGGAGGTCCCGGCATGACCGCCCGGCACCTGATCTCCGTCGAGCACGACCTGGACCGCGAGCGGATCGAGCGCATCGTCGACCTCGCGCGCTCGTTCGAGGAGGTCGCGCACCGCCCGATCAAGAAGGTCCCCGCGCTGCGCGGGCGCACGATCCTCAACCTCTTCTACGAGGCCAGCACGCGCACCCGGTCGAGCTTCGAGCTCGCCGCCAAGCGCCTGTCGGCCGACGTCGTGAACTTCGCCGCCTCCGGCTCGAGCGTCGAGAAGGGCGAGTCGCTCAAGGACACCGTCAAGACGCTGAGCGCCCACAAGCCCGACGCGGTCGTGGTCCGCACGCCGTGGAGCGGCAGCGCCCAGCTCGTCGCCGAGTGGAGCGGCGCGGCGGTCGTCAACGCCGGCGACGGCAAGCACGAGCACCCGACCCAGGCGCTGCTCGACGTCTACACGCTCGTCCGCAAGCTCGGCAGCCTCGACGGCGCGAAGATCTGGATCGTCGGCGACATCCTGCACAGCCGGGTCGCGCGCTCGAACGTCCAGGCGTTCCGGCTCATGGGCGCCGAGGTCACGCTCGCCGGCCCGCCGACGCTCATGCCGCGCGGCATCGAGACGCTCGGCTGCACCGTCCGCCACGACCTCGACGACCTGAAGGAGGCCGACGTCGTCTACGCGCTGCGGATGCAGAACGAGCGCATCCAGCAGCCGTACCTGCCGTCGCTGCGCGAGTACGCGACGCGCTTCCAGATCCACGGCCGCCGGCTCGGCCCGCGCCAGGTGCTCATGCATCCCGGCCCGGTGAACCGCGGGGTGGAGCTCAGCGGCGAGGTCGTCGACTCGCCCCAGGCGGTCATCACCGCCCAGGTCGAGAGCGGCGTCGTCGTCCGCATGGCCGTCCTGTACGAGCTGCTCGAGGGCCCGCGCGCGCCCGAGGGCGCCCAGCAGCGGGCGGAGGTGCTGGCATGAGCCCGCTCATCTGCCGCGAGCAGCCGCCCGCCGACCTGCTCATCCGCCGGGCGCACGTCCTCGACCCGCGCGCCGGCATCGACGCGCCGCACGACGTCCTCGTCCGGCAGGGCACGATCGCCGAGATCGCCCCGCCCGGCAGCCTCGGAACGCCGGACGACGCCGAGCTCGTCGACGGCGAGGGCAAGCACCTGTTCCCGGCGTTCGTCGACCCGCACGTGCACCTGCGCACGCCCGGCCAGGAGCACAAGGAGGACCTCGACACCGGCACCCGCGCCGCCGCGGCGGGCGGCTACTGCATGGTCGTCGCGATGCCGAACACCGACCCGGTCGTCGACAGCGGGCCGATCCTGCGCGCGCTCCGCGACGCCGCCGCCCGCGAGGCCCGGATCCCGGTCGGGTTCATGCCCTGCATCACGCAGGGGATGCGGGGCGAGCACCTCACCGAGATGGCCGAGCTGCGCGAGCTCGGCGCGCTCGGCTTCACCGACGACGGCAAGCCGGTCACGAACGCGCAGATGCTGCGCCTCGCGCTCCAGTACCAGCGCATGATCGGCGGCGTGCTCGCACTGCACGAGGAGGACCCGGCGCTCAGCGCCGGCGGCTCGATGCACGAGGGCACGGTCAGCGCGGTGCTCGGCATCACCGGCATCCCGAGCATCTCGGAGTCGACGATGATCGCCCGCGACGCGCTCATCGCCGAGTACGAGGGCGGCCGCATCCACATCCAGCACGTCAGCGCCGAGGAGAGCGTCCGCGCGATCGCCGACGCCAAGGCGCGCGGCGTCCGGATCACCGGCGAGGCCAGCCCGCACCACCTCACGCTCACCGACGAGGCGGTCCACGGGCTCGACACGCGCACGAAGATGAACCCGCCGCTGCGCGCCGAGGAGGACCGCAAGGCGGTCGTCGACGGGCTGCGCGACGGGACGCTCGACTGCATCGCCACCGACCACGCGCCGCACGCGCGCGACGAGAAGGAGGTGCCGTTCGAGCAGGCGCCGTTCGGCACCACCGGCCTGGAGACCGCGTTCGCCGCGGTCTACACCGACCTCGTGGTCCCCGGGGTCCTGCCGCTCGGCCTCGTGCTCGAGCGGATGACGAGCGGCGCCGAGATCCTCGGGCTCGACGTCCCGCGGATCGAGCGCGGCCGCCGCGCCGACCTCACGCTCGTCGACCTCGGCGAGGCGTGGGTCGTCGGCGAGGCCGGCTACGAGAGCCGCTCGGACAACTGCGTGTTCGCCGGCCGCTCCCTCACCGGCCGCGTCCTGATGACCGTCGCCGCCGGCGCGGTCGCCTACCGGCAGCGGGCGTTCAGCGTGGTGGGCTCGTGACGTCGACCGGATACGTCCTGCTGGAGGACGGGACGCGGTTCGACGGCGAGTACGTCGGCGCCGACGTCCACGCGACCGGCGAGGTCGTCTTCACGACCGGCATGGCCGGCTACCAGGAGTCGGTCACCGACCCGAGCTTCGCCGGCCAGCTCCTGACGTTCGCCTACCCGCACATCGGCAACTACGGGGTGAGCGCCGCGGCGATGGAGTCCGACGGCATCCACGCGCGCGCGGCGATCATGCGCGAGGCGGTCAACCATGCCGACGCGCCCACCGCCGAGGAGGGCTGGCTGGACTGGCTGACCCGCCACGGGATCCCGGCGATCACCGGCGTTGACACGCGCGCGCTCGTCCGCCACATCCGCAGCGTGGGCGCGATGCGCGGCGGGGTGTTCCCGGCGCGCGTCCCCGAGGCCGAGGCGCGCGAGCTCGTCGACGCCGAGCCGCCGATGACCGGCCAGGACCTCGCGCGCACGGTCACGCCCGACCGCGTGAAGGTCGCCGGCGACGGGCCGATCAGGATCGCCGCCATCGACACCGGCATCAAGTCGTCGATCGTCCGCCATCTCACGCGGCGCGGCGCAACGGTCGAGCTGCACCCGTGCACGGTCAGCGCGGCGCAGGTGCTCGAGACCGACCCCGACGCGGTGTTCATGGCCAACGGCCCCGGCGACCCGGCCGCGCTCGACTACGTCGTCGCGACCCTCCGCGACCTCGTCGGCAAGAAGCCGGTGTGGGGCATCTGCCTCGGCCACCAGCTCCTCAGCCGCGCGGTCGGGCTGGACACGTTCAAGCTCCCCTTCGGGCACCGCGGCGTCAACCACCCGGTCAAGGACGTCGAGACGGGCCGCATCGAGATCACGAGCCAGAACCACGGGTTCGCGGTCGTCGGCCCGGGCGGCGCGCACACGATCGGCGTCGACGAGCCGGTCCGGTTCGAGACCGACTTCGGCGCCGCCCAGCTCAGCCGCGTGAACCTGTACGACCGCACGGTCGAGGGCCTGACGCTGCTCGACGTCCCGGCGGGGACGATCCAGTACCACCCGGAGGCCGGCCCGGGGCCCCACGACGCCCACCACCTCTTCGACGAGTTCCTCGGGAGCCTCGCCCGTGCCTAGACGCGACGACATCCACCGGATCCTCATCCTCGGCTCGGGCCCGATCGTCATCGGCCAGGCGGCCGAGTTCGACTACTCCGGCGTGCAGGCCTGCAAGGTCCTCAAGGAGGAGGGCTACGAGGTCGTGCTCGTCAACTCCAACCCGGCGACGATCATGACCGACCCGGAGTTCGCGGACGCGACGTACGTCGAGCCGCTGCTTCCCGGGCCGGTCGCCCAGGTCATCGAGAAGGAGCGCCCGGACGCGCTGCTGCCGACGCTCGGCGGCCAGACCGCGCTGAACCTCGCCCGCGCGCTGTCGGAGGACGGCACGCTCGAGAAGTACGGCGTCGAGCTCATCGGGGCGAACTACGAGGCGATCGGCCGCGCCGAGGACCGCGACCTGTTCCGCCAGACGATGGAGGCGGCGGGACTGAAGATGCCGCGCAGCGCGATCGCCAACTCGCTCGACGAGGCGCTCGCCCGGCTCGACGACGTCGGCCTGCCGGTGATCATCCGGCCGGCGTTCACGCTCGGCGGCAAGGGCGGCGGCGTCGCCCACACGATCGAGGAGTACCGCGAGGTGGTCGCGCGCGGCCTGGACGCCAGCCCGATCGGCCAGGTGCTCATCGACCAGTCGGTGCTCGGCTGGGGCGAGTTCGAGCTCGAGGTCATGCGCGACCGCAACGACAACTGCGTGATCGTCTGCTCGATCGAGAACGTCGACCCGATGGGCGTGCACACCGGCGACAGCGTCACGGTGGCGCCGCAGCAGACGCTCACCGACCGCCTGTACCAGGAGCTGCGCGACCAGGCGTTCCGCGTCATCCGCGCGGTCGGCGTGGAGACCGGCGGGTCGAACGTGCAGTTCGCGGTCAACCCGGAGACCGAGGAGATCCTCGTCATCGAGATGAACCCGCGCGTGTCGCGGTCCTCGGCGCTCGCCTCGAAGGCGACCGGGTTCCCGATCGCGAAGATCGCCGCGCGGCTGGCGGTCGGCTACGCGCTCGAGGAGATCGACAACGACATCACCGGGGCGACGCCCGCCGCGTTCGAGCCGACGATCGACTACGTCGTCGTCAAGTGGCCGCGCTTCGCGTTCGAGAAGTTCCGCGGCGCCGACCCGGAGCTGACCACGCACATGAAGAGCGTGGGGGAGGCGATGGCGATCGGCCGCACGTTCCGCCAGGCGTTCGCGAAGGCGATGCGCTCGCGCGAGCTCGACCGCGTCCTCGACCTGGACGGGCGCAGCGACGAGGAGCTGCTCGCCTCGCTCGAGACGCCGGACGCCGGCCGCTACGACGTGCTCCTCGAGGTGCTGCGCCGCGGCGTCGACGTCGCCGAGGTCCGCCGCCGCACCGGGATCGACCCCTGGTACCTGCGCGAGCTGCGCGAGCTGGCGCTCGACCCCGACGAGCCGTTCCGCGGCGAGCGCTCGTTCAAGGCGGTCGACACGTGCGCGGCCGAGTTCGAGGCGCGCACGCCGTACTACTACTCGGGCTGGGAGCGGGCGAAGGCCTCCGAGGTCGAGCGCGGCGACCGGCCGAGCGTCGTGATCCTCGGCAGCGGCCCGAACCGGATCGGGCAGGGCATCGAGTTCGACTACTGCTGCGTGCACGCGGCGATGACCGTCCGCGACTCGGGCCGCGACGCGGTGATGATCAACTGCAACCCCGAGACGGTCTCGACCGACTACGACACGTCCGACCGGCTGTACTTCGAGCCGCTGACGCTCGAGGACGTGCTCGGCGTCATCGAGGTCGAGCGGCCCGAGGGCGTCATCGTCCAGTTCGGCGGGCAGACGCCGCTGAAGCTCGCGCACGGGCTCGAGCAGGCGGGGGTCCCGATCCTCGGCACGAGCCCGGCCGCGATCGACCTGGCCGAGGACCGCGAGAAGTTCGGGGCGCTGCTCGACCGGCTCGGCTACCACGCGCCGCCGTACGCGACCGCGCACTCGGTCGAGGAGGCGCTCGAGGCGGCCGAGCGGGTCGGCTTCCCGTGCCTCGTCCGCCCGTCGTACGTGCTCGGCGGCCGCGCGATGGAGATCGTCTACTCGCGCGACGACCTCGCCGACTACCTCAGCCGGGAGGCGCCGGGCTCGAACGGGGCGGGCCGCGCGATCTTCCTCGACCGCTTCCTGGAGAACGCGATCGAGGTCGACGTCGACGCGCTCTGCGACGGCGACCAGGTGTGGGTCGGCGGGATGCTCCAGCACGTCGAGGAGGCCGGCGTGCACTCGGGCGACAGCGCCCAGGTGCTGCCGCCGCACTCGCTCGGCCCGGAGATGCTCGCCGAGCTCGAGCGCCAGACCACCGGCATCGCGCTCGAGCTCGGGGTCGTCGGGCTCATCAACGTCCAGTTCGGGATCTCCGGCGGGCGGGTCTACGTCATCGAGGCCAACCCGCGGGCCTCGCGGACCGTGCCGTTCATCTCCAAGGCGGTCGGCGTGCCGCTGGCGAAGATGGCGTGCCGGCTCATGCTCGGCGAGAAGCTCGCCGACCTCGACCTGCCCGAGGACCCGATGGGCCACGACCACGTGTCGGTCAAGGAGGCGGTCATGCCGTTCGACCGCTTCAAGGACGCCGACGCGACGCTCGGGCCGGAGATGCGCTCGACCGGCGAGGTCATGGGGATCGCGCGCGACTTCCCGACCGCGTTCGCCAAGGCCCAGGCGGCGGCGGGCGCGTCGCTGCCGACGAGCGGCACGGTGTTCCTGAGCGTCACCGACTCCGACAAGGCCGCGGTCCACGGCATCGCGTCGATCCTCCACGACCTCGGGTTCCGGATCGTCGCCACGCGCGGCACCGCCCAGGCGATCCGGTCGATGGGCGTGCCGTGCGACGCGATCAACAAGATCGGCGAGGGCTCGCCGCACGTCGTGGACCTCATCGAGAGCGGCGAGGTCGCCCTGGTCGTCAACACGCCGACCGGGTCGGGCGCGCGCTCGGACGGATGGGAGATCCGCCGCGCGGCGATCGCGGCCGGGGTGCCGTGCATCACGACGATCTCCTCCGGCGTCGCGGCGGCGCGGGCGATCGCGGTCGCGCGCCAGCGCGGCCCGGCCGAGGTCCTGTCGCTGCAGGAGATCCACGCGACCAAGACGCCGAGCTGAGCGGCGTGGGGCACGGAGGGCTCGCGTGGCGGGCGGTCCGGGCGGTCCTGTTCCGCTTCGATGCCGAGACCGCGCACCGGCTCGCGTTCGCGGCGCTGCGGTTCGCGCTGGCGCCCGCCCCGCTGCGGGCGCTGGCGCGCCGCCTGACGCGCCCGGACCCGGCGCTGCGGACGACGGCGTTCGGCGTCGACCTCCCGTCGCCGGTCGGGCTGGCGGCGGGCTTCGACAAGGACGCGGCCGGCTTCCGCCAGCTCGGCGCGCTGGGCTTCGGGTTCGTCGAGGTGGGGACGGTGACGCCGCGCCCGCAGCCGGGCAACCCGCGCCCGCGCGTGTTCCGCCTACCGGCCGACCGGGCGCTCGTCAACCGGATGGGCTTCAACAGCGGCGGCGTCGAGCGAGCGGTGCGCGGGCTGCGCCGGCGCCGCGGCGACCCGACGGTCGTCGGCGTGAACGTCGGCAAGAACAAGGACACGCCCGAGGACCGGGCGGCCTGCGACTTCGCGGCCGCGACCCGCGCGCTCGCGCCGCACGCCGACTACGTCGCGGTGAACGTCAGCTCCCCGAACACGCCCGGCCTGCGCGACCTGCAGGCGGTCGAGCGCCTGAGGCCGATCCTCGTCGCGGTCCGCGAGGCGGCGGCCGGCCGGCCGGTGCTCGTCAAGATCGCCCCCGACCTGTCCGACGAGGACGTCGACGCGGTCGCCGACCTCGCGCTCGAGCTCGGCCTCGCGGGGATCATCGCGACGAACACGACGATCGCCCGCGACGGGCTCGCCACGCCGGCGGCGCAGGTCGAGGCGGCGGGAGCGGGCGGGCTGTCCGGCGCGCCGCTGCGCGAGCGGTCGCTCGAGGTGCTGCGCCGGCTGCGCGAACGGACCGGCGGCCGCCTGACCCTCGTGGCCGCCGGCGGGGTGTTCGACGCGGACGACGCGTGGGAGCGCCTGCAGGCCGGCGCGACGCTCGTCGAGGTCTACACGGGCTTCGTCTACGGCGGTCCGCTGACCGCCTGGCGCATCGCCAGGGGGCTGACCCGCCGGGTTCGCGCCACAGGGCACGAACGCCTGGCCGATGCGCTGGCGTCGGTCACATAACCCTGCCGAAATTCGCTGGAAATGGCGCGTCTGGCGTCAACCAGCCTGCACTCCTCTCGACCTGAAGTTGAGGTCGAGCCATTTTCGGCGTCCGCGCCTTGCTCCGCCCCGAAGGATGGGTATAGTCGCCGCCCATGCCGCCGGCAACCAACTCGCCCTCCAAGCACTCGGCGGCCCCCGAACGATCCCTTGTCCAGCGGATGGACGCGCTGCAGCGTGCGAACGAGATTCGCACGAAGCGCGCGCAACTGAAGCGCGATCTCAAGGCGGGCCGCACCAGCATCCACGATCTGCTGCTCAGCCCACCCGACTACCTCGAGACGGCCAAGGTCTTCGACATGCTGCTGGCCGTGCCGAAGTACGGCCGGGTGAAGGTGAACAAGATCCTGGTCCAGTGCCGGATCTCGCCGAGCAAGACGATCGGCGGCCTCTCCGAGCGCCAGCGGACCGAGCTGGTCTCGATGCTGCGCCGGTAGGCGCTCGTTGGCCGCACGGGTCTTCGTCATCACGGGACCGAGCGGGGTCGGCAAGGGCACGCTGATCCGCGCGCTGCGCGAGCGCGTGCCCGAGCTCGACCTCTCGGTCTCGGCCACGACCCGCCGCCCGCGTCCCGGCGAGACGCACGGCGTCGACTACTGGTTCCTCTCCGACGAGGAGTTCCAGCGCCGGATCGACGCGGGCGACTTCGTGGAGTGGGCCGAGTACTCCGGGCGCCGCTACGGCACCCTGCGCTCGGAGCTGCAGCAGCGCCTGGACCAGGGGACGCCGGTCGTGCTCGAGATCGAGGTCCAGGGCGCGCGCCAGGTGCGCAGGACGATGCCCGAGGCGATCCAGATCTTCATCGCGCCCCCGTCCGAGGAGGCGCTGCGCACGCGCCTCGTCGGCCGCGGGACCGACGACCCCCAGGAGGTCGAGCGCCGCCTGGAGGTCGCACGCTCCGAGCTCGCCGCCCAGAAGGAGTTCGGCTACGTGGTGTGCAACGACCGCCTCGAGGACGCGGTCGACGATCTCGAGCGCATCGTCAGGGGCGCTCTACAATCGGACCCATGATCTCTCCGCGCCTCGACAAGCTCCTCGAGCACGTCGACTCCAACTACGCCACCGTGCTCGTCGCCGCAAAGCGCGCGCGGCAGATCAACTCGTACTACCACAACCTCGGCGAGGGGACGTTCGACGAGTTCCCGCCGCCGATGGTCGAGACCAACTCGAAGAACTACCTCACGATCGCGCTCGAGGAGATCGCCGCGGGCAAGATCAAGTACCACTACCGGTAAGGACCACCCCCCGTGCGGATCCTGCTCGGCGTCAGCGGGGGGATCGCGGCCTACAAGGCGCTCGAGCTGGTCCGGCTGGCCACGAAGGCCGGCCACGCGGTGCGCGTCGTGCAGACGCCCGCGAGCGAGCGCTTCGTGGGCCGCGCGTCGTTCGCGGCGCTGACCGGCGCCCCGGTGCTGCTCGACGAGTTCGAGCGCGACCCGCTGCAGGGCAGGTACCCGGGCGACCCGCCCGCCGGCCACGACCCGATCAGCCACCTCGCGCTGGTCGAGCGCGCCGACGTCTACGCGATCGCCCCGGCGACCGCCAACACGCTCGCCAAGCTCGCGCACGGCATGGCCGACAACCTCGTCACGAGCGCGGCGCTCGCGGCGACCTGCCCCGTCGTGGTCGCCCCGGCGATGAACAACCACATGTGGGAGCACCCCGCCACGCGCGCGAACCTCGACACGCTCCGCGCGCGCGGGGTGACCGTCGTCGAGCCCGGCGTCGGCGAGCTCGCCTCCAAGGGCGAGTACGGCGCGGGCCGCCTGGCCGAGCCGCCCGAGCTCCTGGCCGCGATCGAGGCGGCCGGCAGCCCGCAGGGGCCGCGCCCGTTCGACGGCCTGAAGGTGCTCGTCACCGCCGGCGGCACCCGCGAGCCGATCGACAGCGTCCGGTACATCGGCAACCGCTCCTCGGGCCGCATGGGGTTCGCCCTCGCCGAGGTGGCCGCCGACCTCGGCGCCGACGTCACGGTGCTCGCGGCGAACGTCGAGCTCCCGCGCGACCCGCGCATCCGGTACGTCGACGTCGGCACGGCGCAGGAGCTGCGCGACGCCGCCGTCGCCGAGTTCGGCGCCTGCGACGTCCTGCTCATGGCCGCCGCGGTCGTGGACTTCAGGCCGTCTTTAGCTGCAGGGCACAAGCTCAAGAAGTCCGAGGGACAGGAGCGCATGCGGGTCGACCTCGAACTGACGCCGGACATCCTCAGCGAGCTGGCCGCCGCCAAGCGCGACGACCAGACCGTCGTGGGGTTCGCGGCAGAACACGGCGAGGGCGCGCTGGCCTACGGACGCGACAAGCTGCGGCGCAAGGGACTGGACGCCATCGTGGTCAACGACATCTCTCGCAAGGACATCGGGTTCGACGTGCCCCACAACGAGGTCACGATCATCACCGCGACCGCCGAGACACCGGTGCCGCGCGCCTCCAAGCGCGACGTCGCCCGGGCGATCCTCGACACCGTCGCCGACCTACGCGCCGGCGCCGCCCGGGCGGGAGCGCCCTCATGAGCCTCGACGCACCCCAGCAGCGCATCTCCGAGGACGAGATCCGCGCGTGCGCCGACGTCGCCCGCCGGATCTCGGCGAACGTCAAGCGCGCCACCGAGGTCGGCGACGAGGTCCTCGAGGACGTCCTCGTCGCGCTCGTCGCCGAGGGCCACGTGCTCATCGAGGACCTGCCGGGCGTCGGCAAGACGACGCTCGCGCGCTCGCTTGCCAAGTCCGTCGACCTGCAGTTCGCGCGCATCCAGTGCACCGCCGACCTGCTTCCCGCCGACGTCGTCGGCACGAACGTCTTCAACCAGCGCGAGGACCGGTTCGAGTTCCGGCCCGGCCCGATCTTCGCGAACATCGTCATCGTCGACGAGATCAACCGGGCGTCGCCGAAGACCCAGTCGGGCCTGCTCGAGTGCATGCAGGAGCGGCGGGTCACCGTCGACGTGCACACGCACGAGCTCGCGCGCCCGTTCCTCGTCCTGGCGACCCAGAACCCGGTCGAGTACGAGGGCACCTACCCGCTCCCCGAGGCGCAGGTCGACCGGTTCATGATGCGGCTGTCGCTCGGCTACCCGAGCGCGCGCGCGGAGGCCGAGATGCTCGCCGCGCACGAGGTCGGCGACCGGACCGCCGAGCTCGAGCCGGTCGCCACCGCCGCCGACGTGCTCGACGCCCAGCGCGCCGCCGACCGCGTGCTGGCGTCCGACGCGCTGCGCCGCTACGTCGTCGCGCTCCTGCAGCGCACGCGCGAGGACGCGCGGCTGGAGCTCGGGGCCTCGCCGCGGTCGGGGCTCATGCTGCTGCGCGCCGCCAAGGCGCGGGCGCTGCTGCACGGTCGTGACCACGCGCTGCCCGACGACGTCCAGGCGCTCGCCCGGCCGGTCCTCGCGCACCGCCTCGTCCTCGCCCCCGAGGCGATCGACACGACGCCCGCCGAGATCGTCGACGAGGCGCTCGAGGCGACTCCCGCGCTGTAGGAGCCATGCGTCCCGCCGCCGGCATCGCCGCACTGGGCCTCCTGCTCGTGCTGGTGGCCGGCACGTTCGACGCCGAGCCGCTGTACGTCGCGGCGGTCGCGTTCGTCGCGCTGGCCGGCGTCGCCGCCGCCTGGGTGTGGGCCGCCGCGCGGGGCGTGCGGGTCGGGCGCACGCTCGCGGCGCGCCGGGTCGCCGAGGACGAGCCGCTCGACGTCCGCGTCGACGTGCGCGTGACCGGGTTCGGGCTGCCTGGCGGGCTGGTCGACGACCCGATCCTGCCCGAGCCGCTCGAGCTGCCCGCCGGCCGGCGCGGCCGGCGGGTGCGCATCCACGCCCGGTTCTCGCGCCGCGGGCGGCGGGTGCTCGACCCGCCCCGTGTGATCGTGCGCGACCCGCTCGGGCTCGCGACCCGGGTCGTGCGCGGGCCGGTCGCCGACGAGGTGCTGGTCCTGCCGCGGATCGAGCCGGTCCGGCCGGTCGGCGGCGGCCAGGGGCGCGACGGCGTGCGCCGCCGCGGGCGCCCGGCGATGGCGGCCGAGGTCGAGCTCGACGGCGTCCGCGAGCACCGGCCCGGCACGCCCGCGTCGCGGATCTACTGGCCCGCGCTCGCGCGCGGAGCGGGGCTCATGGAGCGCCGGCTGCGCTCGGAGGCCGACGCGACCCCGCTCATCGTCCTCGACACGCGCGGGGCGCAGGACGAGCGGTACGCCGACGACCTGGACGCCGCGGTGCGCGCGGTCGCGTCGCTGGCCCACGCGATGGCGAAGGCCGGCGGCGTCGGCGTCCTGCTGCCGGGCGACCGGCGGCCGACGACGCTCGACGAGAGCCTCGCGGCGTGGACGCACCTGCACGCGCGCCTGGCGCTGCTCGAGGGCGGGGGACGGGCGTCGCTGAACCAGCTCTCGGCGCGCGTCGGGCCGGTCCTCTACGTCGCCGCCCGCGCGCCCGCCCGGACGCCGCGCGCGCTCGAGCACGCACCGGCCTCCGCACGGACGCTCGTCGTGCCCGGGACGCTGCCGGGGCGCCGGCCGCTGTTCACCGTCGCCGGCTGCACCGGCTACGACGTCGAGCCGGCGCGCGTGCGGGCGCCCCGGCCGTCGAAGGGGGCGGTCGCGTGAGCGCCGCCGCCACGCCCGCGCCGGCGCAGCTCCGCGCCGACCCGCCCGCCTCGGCGCCGCACCCCGAGGCTCCGCCGGCGCGCGCGGGGGAGGGCGGCGGCGACCGGCGCCCGGTCGGGATCCGCCTCGTCGCGTGCCTCGTGCTCGCCCTGTTCGGCGCGCGCGCGTGGGGCGACATGGTCCGGCCCGAGGCGGACGGCCGCCTCGTGCTCGCGGCGCTCTGCGGCGCGGCGCTCGGCGCGATCCTCCTGCTCGCCGTCCCGCCGCGGCGCCCGCAGCGCGGCCTCGCGCTGGCGGGCGTGGGCGTCGCCGGCCTCTTCGTCGTGCTGCTCACCGCCGGCGTGCCGGGCGGCATGCTCGGCCCGCGCAACTGGGACGATCTGGTCCGCGGCCTGGCGGACGGCGTCTCGTCACTGCCGAGCCTCAGCGTGCCCTACCGCGGGGTCGACGAGTGGAACCGCATCGCGATGCTCCTCGGCGGCACGGCGCTCGCCGTCATCGGCCCGCTGCTGGCGGCCTGGCCGGGACGCGACGGGCGGACCGCCGGTCCCGGCGTGCCGGCGGTCGTGCTGACCGTCCTGTACGCGGTGCCCGCGGTCCAGCTGCGCGCCGAGCACCCGGTCCTCGACGGGGCGATCTTCGCGCTGCTGCTCGCCGGCGTCCTGTTCGCCGAGCGCGTCGCGCCCCGCCACGTGCCGGTGGCGGTCCCCGCGTTCGCGGTCGCGCTGGCGATCGGAGCGCTGCTCGCGCCACGGCTCGACGCGCGCGAGCCGTGGCTGGACTACGAGTCGATCGCCCAGTCGCTGGGGGAGCGGGGGACGACCGCGTTCTCCTGGGATCACCGGTACGGGCCGCTCGACTGGCCGCGCGACGGGCGCGAGGTGCTGCGGATCCGCTCGCGCGAGCCCGCGTACTGGAAGGCGACGACGCTCGCGGACTTCGACGGGCTGCGCTGGCGCGAGGTGCGCCCGTCGGGCGGGATCGAGGACGACCCCGCCGCGGAGGCGCCGAACCCGCGCTGGGTGCAGTCGCTGCGCGTCTCGGTGCGCAACCTGCGCACCACGCAGTTCGTCACCGCCGGCACGACGCTGCGCATCGACCGCTCGCCGCGCGACGTGCTGCCGGGCGCGCCGGGATCGTTCGTGACCGGCGGCGACCGGCCGCTGCGCCGCGGCCACGCGTACCTCGCGCGCGTGTACGTGCCGCGGCCCGAGGCGCGCCGGCTCGAGCTCGCGAGCACGCAGTATCCGGACGCGCTGTGGCCGTACCTGTCGATGCAGCTCCCGCGCAGCGTCGGCGGGCCGGCCGACGCCGGGCTCGGGCCGCAGCGGACCGACGGGCGCGCGTTCGTCGTCTTCCCGCCGTGGGGCCGCTCGCGCGAGCCGATGGGCTTCTACGGCACCGGGTACGGCGAGATGGTCGGCGAGCAGTGGCTCCAGGCGAGCGCGTACGCGCGCACCTACCGGCTCGCGCAGCGCCTGCGCGCGCAGGCGACCTCCCCGTACGACTACGTGCGCCGCGTGCAGGCCCATCTGCAGAACGGGTTCACCTACAGCGAGACCCCGCCCGAGCGCCGCGTGCCGATCGACGCGTTCCTGTTCCGCGACCGGATCGGCTACTGCCAGCAGTTCTCCGGCGCGATGGCGCTGCTGCTGCGGATGGGCGGCGTCCCCGCGCGCGTGGCGACCGGCTTCACGCCGGGCACGCTCGACACGACCCGCAACGAGTACGTCGTCCGCGACCTCGACGCGCACTCGTGGGTCGAGGCGTACTTCCCCGGCTACGGCTGGATGACGTTCGACCCGACGCCGTCGATCGCGCCGCCGCGCTCCCAGACCGCCGGCGTCGAGCGCGAGAGCAGCGACGCGCCGGTCGAAGAGGAGGAGGAGAGCGGCACGGCGGCCGCCGAGCGCGGCACCGACCCGGCCGGCATCGACCGCGGCGAGGCCGAGACCGAGTCGCCCGGCCCGCCGGTCGCGCTGTACGTGCTCGGCGGTGTCGCCGCGCTGACGCTCGCCGCGGCCGGGGCGCTGTTCGTGCTCGCCCGCCGGCGCCGCGCGGCGATGACCGCCGACGACCACGTCCGCGAGCTCGAGCGCGCGCTGCGCCGCAGCGGCCGCGTGCCCGCCGGCGGGCTGACGCTCACCGCGCTCGAGGGCCGGCTCGCCCACACGCCCGAGGCGGCCGCCTACGTCCGGACGCTGCGCGACGGCCGGTACGGCTGGGGGTCGGGGGTGCCGACGCGCGCCCAGCGCGCCGCCGTGCGCCGGGCGCTGGCCGCCGGCCTGGGCCTGCGCGGGCGGCTGCGCGCGCTGTGGGCGCTGCCGCCGTGGTGACCGGGGCCGTCCCTAGACTGGAACGTGGTATGAGCGACAGCGTCTACGAGCTCTTCACGCGCGGGACGCGCCTGCTCGAGGACGGCGACTTCCACGCCGCGACCGTCCCGCTGGCCCGCGCCCGCGATCTCGAGCCCGACAAGACGTCGATCCGCGAGGCGCTCGGGCGCGCGCTGTTCCGGTCGCAGCGCTACGAGCAGGCGGCCGAGGAGTTCGAGGCGGTCGTCGACCGCGCGCCGACGAACGACTTCGCGCTGTTCTGCCTCGGCCGCTCGCTGCAGCTCCTGGGCCGCCACAAGGAGGCCCGCCGGCCGCTCGCGCTCGCCGCGAACCTGCGGCCCGAGCGCTCGGACTACCGCAAGTACCGGGACCAGGCGCGCGCGAGAGCCGCCTGAGCCGTCCTCGGCGTGCCCGGTCGGCGGCTCAGGACACGGGGCCGGCCGCGCGGTTGCGCGCGACGGTCGCCGCGTCGACGAGCAGGCCGAGCAGCCGGTCCAGCCACACCGGGCCCACGAGCTCGGGCGGCAGCTCGCCGTGCACGTACACGGCGCCGGCGCTCGTGTGCGCGTAGCGGATGAGCACGAGGCCCCGGTTGCGGAACAGCAGCTCGTGGTCGGAGACCCGGTCGGGACCGAGCGCCTCGGCCTGCGCGCGCAGGAGCCCGTCGCGCCACGCGATGCCGATGTGCAGCGGCCAGCCCGCCGCGTCGACGGTCAGTCCCCACTCGTTCTGCGAGACCCGCCGCGACTCCGCTCCGAGCCCCTGCAGGTACGCGTCCACCGCCTCAGCGACACCCATACCGCTGCTATCGTGACAGGCCACAGCTTCTGTCCCGGCGGACCAGCCGCCGGAACGCGATGGGGAGCGGGCGCGAGCCCGCTTCTTTCGTGTTGGGAGGAGAGTGATGACCACCATGAGCACGACGATTCAGCAGGAGATCGAGGAGCGGCTCGCGCATGCCGAGCCCGACGTCGAAGTGCTCGCCGCCGACATCGTCGGCGGGACGACGGTGCGGCTCTTCATCGACCATCCCGACGGCGTGACGCTCGACCTGTGCGAGCGGGTCACCCATCACCTCGCGAACATCCGCGAGCAGTACGCGCTCGAGGTCTCGTCGCCCGGTCCGCGGCGGCCCCTCACCAAGCCCCGGCACTTCCAGCGCTTCCTCGGCCGCCGTGCGCGCGTCCGTACGCGCGAGCAGCACGACGGCCACCGCAGCTTCACCGGCGAGCTCGTCGGCGCTTCGGAGGACACGGTCACGATCGCCGCCGACACCGGCGTGATCGCGATCCCGTACGCCGACATCACGCGATCGAACCTCGTGGAGGAGTAGCCCATGTCACGCGAGATCCTGGAGGCCATGACCGCGCTCGCGCGGGAGAAGGGCATCGCCCCGGACAAGCTCCGCCACGCCCTCGAGGACGCGCTGCTGTCGGCCTACAAGAAGCAGCCGGGCTCGGCGAAGTACGCCCGCGTCGAGCTCGACCCCGACACCGCGGACTACCGCGTCATCGAGCTCGTCGTCCCCAGTGAGCTCGAGGAGCAGCTCGTGACCGAGACGGTCGAGGAGCAGACGACCGTCGACCCCGAGACCGGCGAGACCGTCCAGCCCGCCGAGCCCGAGATCGACCCGGCGAAGTTCGAGCAGTACGCCGATCAGATCGAGGAGCGGGACGTCACCCCCGACGACTTCGGCCGCATCGCCGCTCAGACCGCCAAGCAGGTGATCCTGCAGCGGATCCGCGAGGCCGAGCGGGACATGATGTACGAGGAGTACCGCGACCGCGTGGGCGAGCTGATCACCGGCATCGTCCAGCAGTCCGACAACCGGTACACGCTCGTGCAGCTCCGCGAGCGGGTCGAGGCGCTCCTCCCGCGCTCCGAGCAGGTCGACGGCGAGCGCTACGACCACGGCCAGCGCATCAAGGCCGTCATCAAGGAGGTCTCGCCCTCGACGAAGGGGCCGAGCATCATCGTCAGCCGGCGCGACCCGGAGCTGATCAAGGCGCTGTTCGAGCTCGAGGTGCCGGAGATCGCCGACGGCCTGGTGGAGATCCAGAACGTCGCGCGCGAGCCCGGCTACCGCTCGAAGATCGCGGTCGTCAGCCACCAGCAGGGCGTCGACCCGGTCGGCGCGTGCGTGGGCCCGCGCGGGTCGCGCGTGCGCATGGTGGTCTCCGAGCTGCGCGGCGAGAAGATCGACATCATCCCCTACAACGACGAGCCCGCCCGGTTCGTCGCCAAGGCGCTGTCGCCCGCACGCGTGCGTGAGGTGCTCGTCGACGACGAGGGCCGGCAGGCGACGGTCATCGTCCCGGACGACCAGCTCTCGCTCGCGATCGGGCGCGAGGGCCAGAACGCGCGGCTGGCCGCGCGGCTGACCGGCTGGCGGATCGACATCAAGTCCGAGACCGAGTTCGCGACGCATGACGAGGGCGACTACGGCGAGGGGGAGGAGCAGCAGGACGACGGCCGCTGCCACGCGATCCTCACGAGCGGGCGGCGCTGCCCGAACGCGAGCCTGCCGGGCTCGCGCTACTGCGGCGTCGACAGCCACCAGGCGCTCGCGCAGATCGACTCCGACCGGCTCGCGGACCTCCAGGGCGGCGACGGCGCCGCGGCCGAGGCGCCCGAGGTGTCCGACGCCCAGGCGGCGGCCGAGGCCGACGCCAACGGCGGCTCCACCGAGGCCGAGGCGGCCGACGGCGACGACGCCGGCGAGGCGGCCGAGAGCAACGGGGACGGCGCCGAGCTCGCCCCGCAGCCCGAGGGCTCCGAGCCCACCGGGGAGGCGTCCTAGCGTCGTCGCCCGGCTGCGAGGAGCGGAGGACGAGGCGACGTCATCTCCGAAGCGACGCTGCATCGGCTGCGGCCTGGTCACCGACCAGGCCGCGCTGCGTCGTTTCGTAGCCTTGGAGGGGCGGGCAGTCCCCGACCCTGAGCGCCGCCTTCCCGGCCGCGGCGCCTACATCTGCAGCGACGAGTGCCTGGAGCGCGCGACCCGCAGGCGCGCCTGGTCACGGGCGTTCCGCGCCCCGGTGCAACCACCCCTGGACGGATAGACTGGACGATTCATGGCCAAGAAGCGCGTACACGAGCTCGCCAAGGAGCGCGACATGTCGCCGCGCGACATGCTCGCGAAGCTGCAAGCCGCCGGCCTGCCGGTCAAGGCGGTCGCCTCCGCGGTGGACGAGCAGCTGGCGCTCGACGCGCTGGCGGGCAAGAAGATCACGCCGCAGAAGTCCAACGGCGACGGCGGGCCCAAGCTGCCGCAGCGGCCCGACGCCGTGCGCCCGTTCGGCTCCGGCCAGACCGGCCGTGTGGTGCGCCCCAGCCAGCAGCAGCGCAAGCAGGCCGAGCAGCAGCGCCAGCAGCAGCAACAGCAGCAGCAGCGCGGCCAGGGCCAGGGCGGCCAGGGCGGTCAGGGCGCCGGCCAGCCGGGCCAGCGCCCCGCCGGCCAGCGCGGCCCCGGCGGACCGGGCGGCCAGCGCAGCGGCTCCGGGCGGCCGACGCGCGACTCGCGCATGGGCGAGCGCTCGGGCACGGGCGACGGCGGTCGCCGGCGCGTGGTCATCGACTCGCAGGCGGCGCGGCGCGGACCCGGCGGTCCCGGCGGTCCCGGCGGGCCCGGGCGCGGCGGCCCGCCGCAGCGCGGCCCGCGGCGCGGTGGCGGCGGCGGGCGCCGACGCCGGCGCGACTTCGAGTCCGAGGCCGTCCCCGCGATCGACAAGACCGCCCAGCAGCGGACCGACCTCATCAAGATCAACTCCGGCTCGACGGTCAAGGACGTCGCCGAGTACCTCGGCGTCCCCGTGCCCGAGGTGATCAAGAAGCTCATGAGCCTGGGCGAGATGGCGACGCTGACCCAGACGCTCAGCGACGAGGCGATCCAGCTCCTGGCCGACGAGTTCGACAAGCAGGTCGAGATCGTCACCACCGCCGACGAGGAAGACGTCGAGATCGAGATCACCGACGACGAGGCCGATCTCGTCCCGCGCCCGCCGGTCGTGACGATCATGGGCCACGTCGACCACGGCAAGACGTCGCTGCTCGACGCGATCCGCCAGACCGAGGTCGCCGCGGGCGAGGCGGGCGGCATCACGCAGCACATCGGCGCCTACCAGGTCCGCACCCAGAGCGACGACGGCGAGAAGCTCATCACGTTCCTCGACACGCCCGGTCACGAGGCGTTCACCGCGATGCGCGCCCGCGGCGCCCGCGTCACGGACATCGCGGTGATCGTGGTGGCCGCCGACGACGGCGTGCGCCCGCAGACGCGCGAGGCCGTCGACCACGCCAAGGCGGCCGGCGTGCCGATGATCATCGCGGTCAACAAGATCGACCGCGAGGGCGCCGACCCCACGCGCGTGCGCACGGAGATGACCCAGCTCGGCCTGCAGCCGGTCGAGTGGGGCGGCGACACCGAGTTCGTCGACGTCTCGGCGAAGACCAAGCAGGGCCTCGACGACCTGCTCGAGACGATCAACGTCATGGCCGAGGTCGAGGAGCTCAAGGCCAACCCGAACGCCGAGGCGTCGGGCGTGGTCATCGAGTCCAAGCTCGACCCGGGCCGCGGCCCCGTCGTGACGCTGCTCGTCCAGCGCGGCACCCTGCGCGTCGGCGACGCCGTCGTGTCCGGCGCGCACTGGGGCAAGGTCCGCGCGCTGCAGGACTACCGCGGCGAGCGCATCAAGGAGGTCGTGCCCGGCCAGCCCGCGGAGGTGCTCGGCTTCGACAGCGTCCCGGACGCCGGCGAGCCGTTCCGCGTCGTCGAGAACGACCGGACCGCCCGCCAGCAGGCCTCCGAGCGCGCCCAGCGGCTCAAGGCCGAGGCGCTCGCGCGCCGCTCGGGCCGCAAGATCTCGCTCGAGGACGTCTTCCGCCGCGCGCGCGAGACCGACGTCAAGGAACTCAACCTCGTGCTCAAGGCCGACGTGGCCGGCTCGGCCGAGGCGCTCGAGGACGAGATCGCCCGCCTGCCGCAGGACGAGATCAAGGTCAACGTCCTGCACAGCGCGGTCGGCGGCATCAACGAGTCCGACGTCATGCTCGCCGCCGCCTCCGACGCGATCATCATCGGCTTCAACGTCCGCCCGGTCGGCGACGCCCGTGCGGTCGCCGAGCGCGAGGGCGTCGAGATCCGCACCTACTCGGTCATCTACCGCGCCCTGGAGGACCTGCGCGACGCGATGCAGGGCCTGCTCGCGCCGGAGGAGGTCGAGGAGACGATCGGCGAGGTCGAGGTCCGCCAGACCTTCCGCGCCTCGCGCATCGGCACGATCGCGGGCTCGTACGTCCGCGAGGGCCGCGTCGTCCGCGGCGCGAAGGTCCGCCTCATCCGCGACGGCACCGTCGTGCACGAGGGCCGGGTCGCGTCGCTGCGCCGGTTCAACGACGACGTGCGCGAGGTCCAGGCGGGCTTCGAGTGCGGCATCGTCCTCGAGAACTTCCAGGACATCAAGGACGGGGACGTCATGGAGGTCTACGAGACGCGCCAGGTCCAGCGCGAGCTGGGCTAGCGTGCCGGTGGGTTGGCGGCGTTCGCCGGGCTCGTGCTGCTCGACCTGCACTTCCCCGAGGCTGCGAGCCTGAAGGGCAAGCGCAAGGAGCTCCAGTCGATCAAGGCGCAGCTGCGCACGCGCCTGGGCGTCGCGGTGAGCGAGGTCGGCCACCAGGACCTGTGGCAGCGCGCGACGCTGGCGGTCGCGGTGACCGCCGGCAGCCAGGGTGAGGCCGTCGAGGCGATCGAGCGCGTCGAGCGGTATCTCGATGTGCGATGCCCACAGGGGTTCCGCATCGAGCGGGCGGTCGTCTCGTTCCAGGAGGTACTGTGAGCGGCGACCGAATGCGACGCGTCGACGAGGCCATCCGTGAGGTCCTCAGCGACGCACTCGGGGGATCGGGGCTGAAGGACCCGCGCATCGGCTTCGTGACCGTGACCGACGTCAAGACCTCACCCGACCTGCGCCACGCGCGCGTGTACGTCACCGTCCTGGGGGACGAGCGCGCCCGGTCGGAGTCGCTGGAGGGCCTGCGGTCCGCGCACGGGGTCCTGCAGCGCAAGGTCGCCTCCGAGCTGCGCATGAAGCGCACGCCCACGCTCGAGTTCTTCTACGACGACACGACCGACCGCGCGATGCGGATGGAGCAGCTGCTCGATGACGACTGACACGTTCGCGACGAGCAGGGAGCAGGTCCTCGAGGCCGTGCGCTCGTCCGAGCGGTTCGTCCTGGTCACCCACGAGAACCCCGACGGCGACGCGCTCGGCTCGCTCGTCGGCATGCAGGGCATCCTGCGGTCGCTCGGCAAGGACTCGGTGATGTTCATCCCCGCCGACGAGTTCCCGCTGCCCTACGAGTACCGGTTCTTCTCGCTCGACGGGCTGGTCACCGAGACGCCCCGCGACATCGCCGACCGCCTCGTCGTGTTCCTCGACTGCGGCAACATCGACCGCAACCCGGCGGTGCTCAACGGCGTCCCGCTGCGGATCGTCAACGTCGACCACCACCACGACAACACGCGGTTCGGGATGATCGACCACGTCGTCCCCGCCGCCTCGTGCACCGCCGAGATCGTCTGGGACCTCATGCGCGGGCTGGAGGTCGAGCCGACGCGCGAGATCGCCGAGGCGCTGTACGTCGGGCTCGTCACCGACACCGGCCGGTTCATGTACGAGAACACCGGCGTGCGCGCGCACCACATGGCGGCCGAGCTCATCGCCGCCGGCGTCGACGTGCACGCGATCTACCGGCGGCTGTACGAGGGGATCCCGTTCGCCAAGCTCCAGCTCCTGCGCTGCGCGCTGGAGAACGTGCGCCGCTACGACGACGGCGCGATCACGATGAGCCGCCTCAGCGAGGAGGACTTCCGCACGTCCGGCGCCGAGGAGAGCTACTCGGAGGGCATCATCGACCACCTCCGGGCGGTCGAGGACACGCGCGTGGCGGTGCTCGTCCGCGAGCTGCTCGACCCGGCGAAGGCGGGCCGCGCGAAGGTGTCGCTGCGCAGCGCCGACGGCACCGTCGACGTGTCGGCCATCGCCCGGGCCGGCGGCGGTGGCGGCCACCGCCAGGCCGCCGGCTTCACGACCGAGCTGCCGGACGCGGCGCTCGTCTCGTTCCTGCGCGAGCAGGTCCGCGCCCAGCTCTAGCGGAGCCTGTCCCGTGGACGGCGTGTTGCTGGTGGACAAGCCCCCGGGCGAGACGTCGCACGACGTCGTCGCGCGCGTGCGGCGCGAGCTCGGCGGCCGGAAGGGGCCGAAGGTCGGGCACGCCGGGACGCTCGACCCGTTCGCCAGCGGGCTGCTGCTCGTGCTCGTCGGCCGCGCGACCCGGGCCCAGCGGTTCTTCATGGCGCTGCCGAAGACCTACGAGGTCGTGGCGCGGTTCGGCGCGGTCTCGACGACCGGCGACCCGGAGGGTGAGATCACCGAGACCGGCACGGGGATTCCCGACCCGCTCGAGCTGCCGGTCGGCACGATCACCCAGCGGCCGCCGGCGTACAGCGCGGTGAAGGTCGGCGGCGAGCGCGCGTACCGGCTCGCGCGGCGCGGGGAGGACGTCGAGATCCCCGAGCGGCCGGTGACGATCCACGCGTTCACCGAGCGCGGGCGCGAGGGCGACCGCGTGGCCTTCCACGTCGAGTGCTCGTCGGGGACGTACATCCGCTCCCTCATCGCCGACCTCGGCGACGCGTACTGCGAGGAGCTGCGCCGGACCGCGATCGGCCCGTTCAGGGTCGAGGACGCGAGCGATGACGTCGCCGGCCTGATCCCGCTCGCCGAGGCACTCGGCCGGGTGCTGCCGGTCGTGCGGCTTGACGGCGACGCGGCCCGCCGGGCCGCGCACGGGGCGGCGGTCGAGGGCGAGGGCCACGGGCCGACGCTGCTCGTCGACGACGACGGCCCGATCGCGGTCGCCGAGCCGCGGGAAGGCACGCTCCTGAAGCCGATCGTAGGCTTCCGCTCGGCATGAAGGTGACCCACCTCCCCGATGTCGAGCGCCGCCCGCGGCGCGTGGCGGTCGGCACGTTCGACGGCGTGCACCTCGGCCACCGCGAGGTGATCCGCGGCGCGGACACCGTCCTGACGTTCGACCCGCACCCGCAGTCGGTCGTCGCGCCGGGGTCGGCGCCGCGGCTGCTGACGACGGTCGAGCGCAAGGCCGAGCTCGTCGCGGACCTGGGGGTCTCCGAGCTCGTGATCATCCCGTTCGACGGCGCGTTCGCCTCGCGCTCGGCGCAGGACTTCGTCGACCACGTCCTCGTCGAGACGCTCCAGGCGACGCACGTCTCGGTCGGCGAGAACTTCCGCTTCGGGCACCGCGCCAAGGGCGACGCGGCGATGCTCGCGGCCGACCCGCGCTTCGAGACGCGGATCGTGCCGCTGCTCGAGGTCGACGGCGAGGTCGTCTCGTCGAGCCACATCCGCGGGCTCGTGCTCGCCGGGGCGGTCGAGGAGGCCGGCCGGCTGCTCGGCGCGCCGTTCCAGGTCCGGGGCGAGGTCGTCCACGGCGACAAGCGCGGCCGGACGCTCGGCTTCCCGACGGCGAACCTCGTGCCCGACCCGCGGTACGTGACGCCGGGCCACGGCGTGTACGCGTGCCGCGCGCTCGTCGAGCCGCCCGGGCCTGACGCCGAGCTGTGGCTCCCCGCCGCGGTGAACGTCGGGGTCCGGCCCCAGTTCGTCACCGGCCGCGGCGAGCTCATCGAGGCCTACCTGCTCGACTTCGAGGGCGACATCTACGGCCGGATGCTCCGCATCGAGTTCCTGCAGCGGCTGCGCGGCGAGCGCCGGTTCGAGTCGGTCGACGCGCTGGTCGAGCAGATGGGCCGCGACGTCGAAGCGGCCCGCGCGCTGGCCTCCTAGCCGCGTGACGACGCAGGCGGCCACCGAGCAGCACGCCGGCGAGACCCGTCCCCGCCACCGGCAGCTCGTCGCCCAGCTCGCCCGGCAGCGCCGCCAGTTCATGCGGACGGAGGCCGGCAGCGCCGGCCTGCTCCTGGCGGCCGCGCTCGCGGGCCTGGTGTGGGCGAACTCGCCCTGGTCGGAGGGCTACGTGTCGCTGTGGAGCACCGAGCTGGCGATCACGCTGGGCTCCGGGTCGCTCGCGCTCGACCTGCGCCACTGGGTCAACGACGGGCTCATGGCGATCTTCTTCTTCGTCATCGGCCTCGAGGTGCGGCGCGAGCTGCAGACGGGGGAGCTGACCGACCGTCGCCGCGTCGTCGTGCCCGCCGTCGCCGCGCTCGGCGGGATGCTCGTGCCGGTCGCGATCTACCTGCTCGTCGCGCCCGCGGGGGAGGCGGCGCGCGGCTGGGGGATCGTCATCGGGACCGACACCGCGTTCCTGCTCGGGGCGCTCGCGATCGTCGGGCCGGCGTGCCCGACCCAGCTCCGGGTGTTCCTGCTGACGCTCACGGTCTTCGACGACGCGGCGGCGGTGACGATCATCGGCCTGGCGTACTCGGACGCGCTCGACCCCGTCGCGCTGTTCGTCGCCGCGGCGTGCCTGGTCGCGCTCTGGACGCTCGGGCGGATCGGCGAGTGGCGGTCGGGCTTTCACGTCGCGATCGCCGCCGTGCTGTGGGTCGCGACGCTCGAGTCCGGGCTGCACCCGACGATCGCCGGCATGGCTGCCGGGCTGCTCATCCCGGCCCGGCCGCCGTCGCGGCGCGACGTCGACCGCGCGGCGAAGCTGTTCCGCGCGTTCGGCCAGTCGCCGGGGCCGGACGTCGGGCGCTCGGCCGCCCGCGGCCTGCTGCGCGTCGTGTCGGTGAACGAGCGCCTGCAGACCGTCATGCACCCGTGGACGAGCTTCGTGATCGTGCCGGTGTTCGCGCTCGCCAACGCGGGCGTCGACCTGCGCGGCGGGGTGCTGGGCGACGCGCTCGGCTCGCCGGTGACGTGGGGCGTGGTCGCGGGCCTGGTCGCCGGCAAGCTCGCCGGCATCGGGGCGGGCGCGCTCGGCGCCGTCCGGGCGGGGGCGGGCGAGCTGCCGCGCGGGGTGGGCGAGGGCCAGGTGCTCGGCGGCGCGGCGCTGTCGGGGATCGGCTTCACGGTCTCGCTGCTCATCGCGAACCTCGCGTTCGACACGCCCGCGCTCGTCACCGAGGCGACGGTCGGCGTGCTGCTGAGCGCCGTGTTCGCCACCGCGCTGGCGTGGGTGGTGTTCCGCCTCGCCGCGGTGCTGCGCGGCGAGCGGACCGCGACGCTCCCGTACCTGCTCGCGATGCCGGTCGACCCCGCGCGCGACCACATCCGCGGGCCGGCCGGCGCGCCGCTGACGCTCGTCGAGTACGCCGACTTCGAGTGCCCGTTCTGCCTGCGCTCCACCGGGGCGATCCGCGACCTGCGCGAGCGCTTCGGCGACGACCTGCGCTACGTGTTCCGCCACCTGCCGCTGACCGACGTCCACGGGCACGCGGAGGCGGCCGCGGTCGCCGCCGAGGCGGCCGGCGCGCAGGGCCGCTTCTGGGAGATGCACGACCTGCTGTTCGACCACCAGGGCGCCCTGGAGGACGAGGACCTCGTCCGGTACGCCGAGCAGCTCGGGCTCGACGTCGACCGCTTCCTGGCCGAGATCGACGAGGGGGTGCACGAGCCGCGCGTCCGCGAGGACGTCGAGAGCGCCGAGGCGAGCGGGGCGACCGGCACCCCGACGTTCTTCGTCGGCGACCGCCGCCACACGGGCCCGCACGACGCGGCGACGCTCGCACGCGCGCTCGAGGCGACGCGCGCCGGCGGGGCCGCCTGACGCGCGCGGACCCGGTGCTACCCTCATGCGTCGCATGAGCAGCCTGACCAAGGAACGCAAGGCCGAGATCATCTCCCGGTTCGGGGACAACCCCCAGGACACGGGCAACACGAAGGTCCAGATCGCGCTGCTCACCGAGCGCATCAACGACCTGACCGAGCACCTGCGTACGCACCGCAAGGACCACCACTCGCGGCGCGGCCTGCTCATGCTCGTCGGCAAGCGCCGGCGGCTGCTGAACTACCTGCAGCGGCACGACCTCGACGCGTACCGCGAGCTCATCCGCGAGCTCGGCCTGCGCCGCTAGCGCCGATGGCCGACATCATCGCGGCCGGCACGCCCGCTCCGCCGTTCGTCCTCCGCGACGAGCAGGGCGAGGAGGTCACGAACGAGACGCTCCGCGGGCAGACCGCGGTGCTCGTCTTCTACCCGTTCGCGTTCAGCCCGGTCTGCACCGACCAGTTCCAGGTCTACGAGGAGGTCCTCGATGAGTTCGAGGCCGCCGGCGCGAAGCTCTACGGCGTCTCCTGTGACGCGACGTGGTCGCAGAAGGCGTTCCGCGAGAAGCTCGGGGTGTCGATCCCGATGCTGTCGGACTTCGAGCCCAAGGGCGCGGTGTCGCGGGCGTTCGGCGCGTACTTCGAGCCGGGCGGGATGTCGGCGCGCGCGATCGTGATCCTCGACCCCGAGGGCGTCGTGCAGTTCTCCTGGCTCGGTGAGCACCCCGGCGTCATGCCCGGCGCGAACGTCATCTTCGACGGTCTCGCCGCGAAGGCGTAGCGGGCGGCGCAGACGCGCCGGCGCGCGGCAGACTGCGCCCCGTGGACCTCACCAGCGCTCCTGTCCCGCCGCTGCGCCCCGACGACCACGTCCGCGGTCCGGACGACGCGCCGCTCGTCGTCGTCTACGCCGACTTCGCGTGCCCGCACTGCGCGGTCGCCCACGCGCGGCTCACCGCGCCGGACGCGCCCCCGCTGCGCGTCGTGTTCCGGCATTTCGCGCTGAAGGCCAAGCACCCGCGCGCGCCGGCGCTCGCCGCCGCGGCCGAGGCCGCCGCGCTCCAGGGCGCGTTCTGGCCGTTCCACGACAGCCTGTTCGAGGACCGCGGCCGCCAGGCCGACCCGCACCTGTGGGAGCGCGCCGAGCGGCTCGGGCTCGACGTCGAGCGCTTCGACCGCGACCGCCGCGGCGACGCGGTCGCCGAGCGCGTCAGGCGTGACGTCCGCGAGGGGATGCGGGCCGGTGTGACGACGACGCCGACGCTCTTCATCGAGGGGAGACCGGAGGCCGGACCGCCCACCACCGCTAGACTCCGAAAGGTTCGGAATGAGAAGAAGCACGAAGGGGTCGGCGATCCGACGGCCGGCCCAGGGAAGGACAACTCCATATGAGTGACGCCGTGAAGACCGTCTCGGTCACGATCGCTGGCTCAGAGATCAGCTTCGAGACGGGCAAGATGGCCAAGCAGGCCTCCGGCGCCGTCGTCGTCCGCCAGGGCGACACCGTGGTCCTCAGCACAGCGACCATGGGCAACCTCCGCGACGCGGACTTTCTCCCGCTCACCGTGGACATCGAGGAGCGGATGTACGCAGCCGGGAAGATCCCCGGCTCGTTTTTCAAGCGCGAAGGCCGCGCGGGCACCGAGGCGACGCTGAACGCGCGCCTGATCGACCGCCCGCTGCGCCCGCTGTTCCCGAAGGGCTGGCGGTACGAGACCCAGCTCGTCGGGATCCCCCTGTCGGTGGACCACGTCCACCCGTACGACATCCTGGCGATGAACGGCGCGTCCGCCGCGCTGATGATCTCGCCGATCCCGTTCCCGACCCCGGTCGGGGCGGTGCGCATCGGCAAGATCGAGGGCAACTTCGTCGTCAACCCGTCCGAGGCCGATCTCGCCGAGGGCCGCAGCGACCTCGACCTCGTCGTCGCCGGCACCGAGGAGGCCATCCTCATGGTCGAGGCCGGGGCGAACGAGATCCCCGAGGCCGAGATCCTCGACGCGCTCGACATCGCGCACGCCGAGATCAAGAAGCTGTGCGCCGTCCAGCACGAGCTGCGCGAGATCGCCGGCAAGGAGAAGGTCGAGGTCGTCGCCCCGCAGGTCAACGAGGACCTGTACCGCCAGATGGTGGAGGAGTTCGGCCAGAAGGTCGACGAGGCCACCAGCATCCACGACAAGCTCGAGCGCCAGGAGGCGACGAAGGCGGTCGAGGAGGAGGCGCTCGAGCGCTTCACCCCCGACCCGGAGGCCGAGGACTACCTCGAGGCCCGCCAGGCCGCCCAGCTCGCGTTCGACAAGCTCGAGAAGACGACGATCCGCGAGCGGATCGCCAAGCGCAAGCTCCGCCCGGACGGCCGCGACACCACGGAGATCCGCCCGATCGAGATCGAGGCGGGGCTCCTGCCGCGCACGCACGGCTCGGCGCTCTTCACCCGCGGCCAGACCCAGGCCCTGAGCGTCGTCTCGCTCGGCACGCTGAAGGAGGAGATGCGTCTGGACACCCTCGGGCTCCTGACGCACAAGTTCTACTTCCACCACTACAACTTCCCGCCGTTCAGCGTCGGCGAGGCAGGCTTCATGCGCGGCCCCAAGCGCCGCGACATCGGCCACGGCGCGCTCGCCGAGCGGGCGCTCGTGCCGGTCGTCCCGTCGACCGAGGACTTCCCGTACACGATCCGCGTCGTGTCGGACATCCTCGAGTCCAACGGGTCGTCGTCGATGGCGTCGGTGTGCGGCTCGTCGCTCGCGCTCATGGACGCCGGCGTGCCGATCAAGGCGCCGGTGGCCGGCATCGCGATGGGCCTCATCAAGGAGGGCGACGACTACGTCGTGCTCACCGACATCGCCGGCGTCGAGGACCACCTCGGCGACATGGACTTCAAGGTCGCCGGCACCGAGAAGGGCATCACCGCCCTGCAGATGGACATCAAGATCACCGGCGTGACCTTCGAGATCATGCGCGACGCGCTCGCGCAGGCGAAGGAGGCCCGGAAGTTCATCCTCGGGAAGATGGCCGAGGTCATCTCCGAGCCGCGCAAGGAGATGTCCAAGTACGCGCCGCGGATCATCTCGCTGAAGATCGACCCGGACAAGATCGGCCTGCTCATCGGCAAGGGCGGCGAGACCATCCGCGGCCTGCAGGACGAGTACCAGGCCCAGATCGACGTCAACGACGAGGGCGTGGTGAACGTCTACTCGTCGAGCGGCGAGCTCGGCCAGGCGCTCGCGGAGAAGATCCAGGCGATGACCAAGGAGGTCGAGGTCGGCGACTCGTTCACGGGCAAGGTCGTCAAGACGACCACGTTCGGGGCGTTCGTCGAGCTCGCCAAGGGCACCGACGGCCTCCTGCACATCTCGAACATCGCCCCGGGCCAGCGCCCGGCGACGGTCGAGGAGATCCTCAACAAGGGCGACGAGGTCAAGGTCCGCGTGGTCGAGGTCGACCGCGAGCGCGGCCGCATCGGCCTGCGCCGGGCCGACGACCCCGCGATCGAGGGCAAGTCGGTCGAGGAGCTCGCGGCCGTGGGCGCCGGCGGTGGCGGCGGTGGCGGCGGTGGCCGCCGCGAGCGCGGCGGGCGCCGGGACCGGGACGGCGGCAACGGCCGCGGCTCGGGCCGCCCGCGCCGCAACCGCGACGAGTAGCCCGAGGCGGAACCCACCGAGGCCCACCGGTCAAGGCGTGGATTCCCCGCGGGTCACGACGCTCGACACGGGCGTCCGGGTCGTCACCGAGCACATGGACTCGGTGCGCTCGGTCGCGCTGGGCTTCTGGATCGGCACCGGCTCGTCGCACGAGGACGAGTCGCGTGCCGGCCTGTCGCACCTCATCGAGCACATGCTGTTCCGCGGCACCGCGAAGTACGGCTCGCTGGAGATCGACCAGATCTTCGACGCGATGGGGGCGGAGCTCAACGCGGGCACCGGCAAGGAGACCACCTCGGTCTACGCGCGGGTGCTCGACGTCCATCTGGCCGAGGCGCTCGACGTCATCGCCGACATGGTGTGGCGGCCCCGCTTCGCCGAGGACGACCTGGTCAACGAGCGCCAGATCGTCCTCGAGGAGATCGCGATGTACGAGGACGACCCGCAGGACAAGGTGTTCGACGTGCTCGGCGGGGCGGTGTTCGGCGACCACCCGCTCGGCCGCGCGATCATCGGCGACGCTGGCGTCGTCGCGACCACGCCCGCGGACGGGCTGCGCGCGTTCCACGCCGAGCGGTACGTGCCGCGCAACGTCGTCGTCGCCGCGGCCGGCTCGGTCGACCACGACGACCTCGTCCGCCGGGTCGCCGCCGCGGAGGTCGAGCGCGCCGGCGCGCCGTTGCCCCCGCCGGTCGCCCCGCCGGGCCCGACGCCGGCGGCCGTGCGCTTCTTGACGAAGGACACCGAGCAGGTCCACGTCTGCCTCGGCGGCCCGGGCCCGGCGCGCGACGACGAGCGCCGCTACGCGCTGCGGGTGCTCGACACGATCCTCGGCGGCACCTCGTCCTCGCGGCTGTTCCAGGAGGTGCGCGAGAAGCGCGGGCTGGCCTACAGCGTCTACTCGTTCGTGTCGCTGTTCGCGCACACCGGCCAGGTCGGCATGTACCTCGGCACCCGGCCCGACAACGTCGCCAGCGCGCTGCGCGTCGTCGGCGACGAGCTCGACCGGCTCCGTACCGACCCGGTCCCCGCCGACGAGCTCGACCGCGCGAAGGAGAACGTCAAGGGGCGCGCCGTGCTCGCGCTCGAATCGACGTCGGCGCGGATGAACCGGCTCGGCTCGTCGCTGCTGGCCGGGCTGCCGCTGCTCACCGTCGACGAGATGATCGAGCGCATCGACGCGGTCACCGCCGACGACGTCCACGAGCTCGCCGCCGAGGTCCTCGCGCCCGAACGGCTCAGCGCCGCCGGCATCGGCGGCGACGAGGCCGCGTTCCGTGCCGCGCTCGCCCCCGTCAGCCCGGAGCTCGTCGCCGCATGATCCGGGTCGCGGTCGCCGGCGCCGCCGGGCGCATGGGGCAGACGGTCTGCCGCGCGGTCGAGGCGGCCGACGGGCTCGAGCTCACCGGCCGCGCCGACCCGGCGCTCGGCACGAGCGTCGCCGACGTGCTGCCCGGCGCCGACGTGCTCGTCGACTTCACCGTGCCCGACCAGGCGCTCGACAACGTGCTCGCGTGCCTGGACGCGGGGGTCCACGCGGTCGTCGGCACGAGCGGCTGGGACGTCGACCGGGTGCGGGGGAAGACCGGCGCGAACGTCCTGTTCTGCCCGAACTTCGCGATCGGCGCCGTCCTCATGATGCGCTTCGCCGCCGAGGCGTCGCGCTTCATGCAGCAGGCCGAGATCGTCGAGCTGCACCACGACCGCAAGCTCGACGCGCCGAGCGGCACCGCGAAGCGGACCGCGGAGATGATGGAGGGAGACGTGCCGATCCACTCGGTCCGCCTGCCCGGGCTCGTGGCCCACCAGGAGGTCATCCTCGGCGACGTCGGCCAGACGCTGACGATCCGCCACGACTCGATCGACCGCGAGTCGTTCATGCCGGGCGTGATCCTCGCGATCCGCCGCGTGGGGGAGCTGACCGAGTCGCCGGTCGTCGGGCTCGAGCACGTCCTCTGGCCGTAGCCCGTGGCGCTCGTCGCGGTCACCGACCACGCCGTCGAGCGCTTCCGGCAGCGCGTCCGCGGCACGCTCGACGCCAGGACCGAGATCGCCGCGCGGGTGTCGCGCGCGTTCCAGGCCGGCTCGACCCGCCCCGGCCCGCGCGGCACGCTGGACGTCCTCGACCTGCGCGACCGGTCGCTGATCTTCGTCTGCCGCCACGACGTCCCGCGCGGCGAGCTCATCGTCGTGACGCTGTGGGAGGAGGGCGACGAGGCCCGCGTCCCGCGCCGCTACACCGACGCGCTCGGTGGGTAGGGTGCCGTGCCGATGATGCGCGCGATCGTCCTGCTCTGCCTGCTCGTCGCACTGCCGCTCGCCGCCGCGTGCGGCGGCGACGACCGCCTGAGCACCGACGAGTACCGCGAGCAGGCCCGCCGGATCTGCGTGGACGCCGACCGGGCGACCGAGCGGATCGAGCAGCCGACCCGCGCGACCGCCGAGGCGATCGCCGACTACTTCAAGCGCCTGCTCGAGGCGAACGACCGCACGACGAAGAGGTTCGAGGCGCTCGAGCCGCCCGAGGAGCTCGAGCAGGCCCACGACGACGCGCTCGAGGCCAACGCGGAGGCGATCAAGGTCGTCCGCGAGGTCATCGACGAGCTCGAGCGGGGCGGCGACTCGCGCGAGGTGCTCACCCGGGCGCAGTCGCGGCTGCAGGAGCTCCGGCGCCGCTCGGGCGACGCCGCCGACCGCCTCGGTGTGCCCGAGTGCGCAGACGAGTAGCCTCCACGCCATGGGGTTCATGGACAAGGCCAAGAAGCTCGCCGACCAGGCCCAGGCGAAGCTCGACGAGGTCCAGAAGCAGTTCAACGAGAGCCAGGGGTCGAGCGCGCCGCAGCAGGGCGGCCCGGCCGTCGAGTACGACCAGCACGGGCGGCCGGTCCAGCGTGACACCGAGCGCCCGCAGGGCGACCCGCTCGGCGCCTCGTCGCCGCCGGCGCCCGCCGACAAGGCGCCCCACGTCGTCGAGGAGGCCGGCGACCCGGAGAAGCCCCAGGGCGACCCGCTGCGCGAGGCGGCCGCCCAGTCCCAGCAGCCCCCGAAGCCGCCGGCGCCGGGCAGTGGCCTGACGAGCGGCGACCCGCTGGCCGGATAGCCTGCAGAGCCGTGCCTGATCTCGGGGCCATCCTCACCGCGATCGTCACCCCGTTCGACCCGGACACCGGCCGCGTCGACGAGGAGGCGTTCGTCGCGCTGCACCGCTACGTCTGCGAGCACGGCTCGGACGGCGTCGTCGCCACCGGCACGACCGGGGAGGCGTCGACCCTCACCGACGAGGAGCACCTGCGCGTCATCGAGCTGGCGGTCATCGAGCGGCCGCCCGGCACGACCGTCGTCGCCGGGACGGGCTCGAACGACACCGCCCACGCGGTCCACATGACCGAGAAGGCCACGGAGCTCGGCGTCGACGCGATCCTGTCGGTCACCCCGTACTACAACCGCCCCCCGCGGCGGGGGATCATCGAGCACTTCAAGGCGATCGCCGCCTCCACCGACCGGCCGATCATCCTCTACAACATCCCGCAGCGCACGGCGCTCGACATGCCGAACGACCTGCTCGCCGAGCTCGGGCAGATCGAGAACATCGTCGGCGTCAAGCAGGCGAACCCCGACAACGTCGCGATGGTCGACGGGCTGCCGCTCCTGTACGCGGGCAACGACGATCTGCTCGCCACCGTCCTGAACCTCGGAGGCGCCGGCGGGATCCTCACCGCCAGCCACATCGTCGGCGAGCGGATGCGCAAGATGGTCGACGCGTCGCCCGACGAGCGGCGCGAGATCGAGCAGGGCCTGCTGCCGGTCTACGAGGCGCTCGGCCACTGGCCGGCCGCGATGGCGCTGAAGGCGGCGCTGAACATGCTCGGCATCAAGGCCGGCGTGCCGCGCCTGCCGTACGTGCCGCTCGACGAGGCCGAGCAGGCGCAGCTCCGCGCTGCGCTCGCACGTGAGGGCGTCCTGGAGCCTGCGCGCACTTGAGCGGCACGCTGCGGGTCCTGCCCCTCGGCGGGCTGGGCGAGATCGGCAAGAACATGACCGTCGTCGAGTACGACGGGGCGATCGTCGTCGTCGACACCGGCCTGCGGTTCCCGACCGCCGAGATGCCCGGCGTGGACCTCGTACTGCCCGACTTCAGCTACCTGCGCGAGCGCAAGGACGACGTCGAGGCGATCGTCATCACCCACGCCCACGAGGACCACGTCGGCGCGCTGCCGTGGATCCTGCGCGACATCTGGGGCCGCGACCTCGAGGACGCGCCGCCGGTCTACGGGCGCAAGCTGACGATGGCGATGGCCCGCTCGCGCCTGGACGAGCACCGCCTGCGCGAGGCCGAGCTCGAGGACGTCGAGCCCGGCGAGGTCATCGACTGCGGCCCGCTGCAGGTCGAGCTGGTCCACATGACCCACTCCATCCCCGACGCGGCCGGCGTCGCGCTGACCTGCGAGCTGGGGACCGTGCTCGTGACCGGCGACTACAAGTTCGACCAGACGCCGGTGTCGTCGGCCGGCCCGGACTTCATGCGCCTGTCGCGGTTCGGCGACGAGGGCCTGCTGCTGCTGTGCGGCGACTCGACGAACGCCGACCGGCCGGGGTGGTCGATCAGCGAGGCGGCCGTCGGGCCCCAGCTCGAGAAGGTGTTCGAGCAGGCCGAGGGCCGGATCGTCGTCACGAGCTTCGCGTCGAACGTCCACCGCGTCCAGCAGGTCATCGACGCGGCGGCCGCGCTCGACAAGCGCGTCGCGCTCGTCGGCCGGTCGATGCGCAAGTACGTGAACATCGCGCGCTCGCTCGGCCACATCGAGGTGCCCGACGGGCTGCTCGTCCAGCCGCGCGAGATGGACACGTTCCCCGACCACAAGCTCGTCGTCATGTCGACCGGGTCGCAGGGCGAGCCGGGCTCGGCGCTGCGGCGGATGGCCCACAACGACCATCCGGCGGTCGAGCTGCACGACGGCGACACGGTCGTGTTCAGCGCGACGCCGATCCCCGGCAACGAGCGCGCGATCAACGAGACGATCGACCGGCTGTTCCGGATCGGCTGCACGGTCGTCACCGCGCGCGACGCGCCGATCCACGCCTCCGGGCACGGCTACGCCGAGGAGATCAAGCTCATGATCGGCCTCACGCGGCCGAAGTACCTCATGCCGTTCCACGGCGACCACAAGCGCCTGCGGCTGCACGCCGACCTGGCGATGGCGACCGGGATGGACGAGGAGCGGATCTTCCGCGGCGAGAACGGCCTGCCGCTCGAGATCGACGAGCACGGCGCGCGCTTCGCCGAGCACGAGCAGTCCGGCGTGGTGTTCGTCGACGGCGTCGACATCGGCGACGTGACCGACGCGGCGCTCCGCGACCGGCGGATGCTCTCGGCCGACGGGATCTTCGTCATCGTCGCGACGATCTCCGAGCAGACCGGCCAGCCGGTCGCCGACCCGGAGGTCATCTTCCGCGGCGTGCCGTTCCCCGACGAGGCCGAGCGCCTGCTCGACGAGCTGCGCGACGAGATCGACGCGTGCCTGTCACGCGCGGCCGAGGAGCAGGTCCGCGAGATCGACCTGCTCGAGAAGAAGCTCCACGACGACCTCGGGCAGTTCGTCTACGACAAGCTCAGGCGGCGCCCGATGGTGCTGCCGGTCGTGGTGGAGGTGTAGCCGCCGCCGGCGAGCGGGGCAGCGTGACGACGAAGCGCGTCCCGCGGCCCGGCTCGGAGTCGAGCGTCACGTCGCCGCCGTGCGACCGGGCGACCGCCCGCACGATCGACAGGCCGAGGCCGAACGAGCCGCCGCGGTCGCCCTGGCCGCGGACGAACCGCTCGAACACCTTGTCGCGCAGCTCGGCGGGGATCCCGGGCCCGTCGTCCTGGACGGTCAGCACGACCTGGTCGGCGGTCTCGCCGATCGTGGTCGTCACCCGCGTGCCGGGCGGCGTGTGCTTGACCGCGTTCTCCATGAGGTTCAGGACGAGCCGGTGCAGCTCGTCGCGGGCGCCGTCGACCTCGACGTGCGGCGCGTCGACGACGAGCTCGTGGTCGTCGGTGACCGGCTCGAGCTCGGCGGCCGCCTCGGCGACGACCTGGCCGAGGTCGAGCGGCTGGTGCGGGGCGACGCGGCGCGCGTCGGCGCGCGCGAGCAGCAGCAGGTCCTGGACGAGCCGGCGCATCCGCCGCGAGGAGCGCAGGGCGGAGGAGGCGGCGTCGCCCTGCTCGCCCTCGAGGGTCTCGGCGAGGAAGTCGAGGTTCGCCAGCACGCTCGTCAGCGGGGTGCGCAGCTCGTGCGAGGCGTCGGCGACGAACTCGCGCTGGCGGCGCAGCATCGCCTCCTGCTCCTCGCGCGAGGCGGTCAGCGCCTGGAGCATCCGGTCGATCGTGCGCGCCAGCTCGGCGACCTCGTCGTCGGCGGGCGGGACCTCGATCCGGCGCGCCGGGTCGCGGGTGCGCTCGATCTCGCGCGCGGTCGCGCTGAGGTCGATGATCGGCCGCATCGCCCGGCGCGCGACCATGAGGCCCGCCAGCAGCGCCAGGCCGGCGCCGCCGACGACGCCGCCGACGAGGAACAGCCGCACGCGCCGGATCGTCGCCTCGACGTCGGCCTTCGGGCGGCCGTACTGGATGACGAGCGGCTCGAGGCCGTAGTCGGCGAGGCTGACGATGCGGTTCTCGACCCGCCAGCCGCGGTACTCGTTCGTCTCCGGCACCGGCGGGCCGAGGTCGGTGAGCGGCTTGGTGTAGCGCAGCACCTCGCCGGTGCGGGCGACGATGACCCGGATCGCCGCGTCCTCGCCCGACACGAACGTCTGCAGGTTCGTGCCGAGGCGGATCTTGAGGCGGTCGACGTCGATCGCGGTGACCTTCAGGTCGTCGCGCAGGTTGTCGGCCGCGTCGCGGACCTTCTGCTTGAAGTCGTCCTCGATGCGCTGGGCGGTCAGGGCCCCGACCGCGACCGCGAAGCCGCACAGGATGACGAGCGTCAGGAGGGCCGAGCCGCCCGCCAGCCGCCACCGGATCGGGATCCGGTCAAGCGCGGAGGACGTACCCCGCGCCACGAATCGTGTGAAGAAGCCGCGGTTCGCCACCGCTCTCGAGCTTCCGTCGCAGGTTGGACACGAAGACCTCGATCGTGTTCGTCGTCGCGAACGGGTCGTAGCCCCAGACCTCCTCGAGCAGCCGCTGGCGCGGGACGACGATCCGCTCGTTGCGCATGAGGTACTCGAGGAGCTCGAACTCACGCTGGGTCAGCTCGATGTCGCGGTCGCCGCGCCGCACCTCGTGCGTGTCGGGGTTCAGCGACAGGTCGCCGACGACGTAGCTGCGCGAGCCGCGCGGCGGACGCCGCCGGAGCAGGGCCCGCAGCCGGGCGAGCAGCTCCTGGCGCTCGAACGGCTTGACGAGGTAGTCGTCGGCGCCGACGTCCAGGCCCTCGACGCGGCTCTCCAGCGCGTCGCGCGCGGTGAGCATGAGGATCGGCACGTCGCCGTCGGCGCGCAGGCGCTTGGCGACCTCGATGCCGTCGAGCTTGGGCAGGCCCAGGTCGAGGATGACCATGTCGGGCATGAACGAGACCGCCTCGTCGAGCGCGGCCTCGCCGTCGCCGGCCAGGCGCACCTCGTAGCCCTCCATGCGCAGCGAGCGCTGCAGCGCGAGCGCGATGTCCGCGTCGTCCTCGACGACGAGCACCCGGGGATCTCGGCTGAAGCCGCTCATGTGCGTGAGGGTAGTCACGTGCCTTTGCGCAGGATGAAGAGCGCCGGCGTCGAAGCCGGTCGGGTCGCCCATGCCCACTGCCGCCAAGCCCCGCAAGAAGTCCACCGCCCGCACGTCCCGGACGGCGCCGCGGACGCGGTCCAAGAGCCGGTCGCGCGCCCGCCGCTCGACCGTGCCGCAGCTCGAGCAGCGCCACGTCGACCTCATCGGCCTCGGCTTCGTCGCCGTGGCGGTGTTCCTCGGCTTCGTCATCTACCGCGACCGGGACGGCGGGGAGGCCGGACGCCGCGCCGTCCAGGCGCTCACCGACCTGCTCGGCGACATGATCTACGCGGTCCCGCCGGCGCTCGGGGCGGTCGGTGCGATCCTCGTCCTGCGGCCGGTCCTGCCGGCCGTGCGCCCGTTCCGCTCGGGCGGCATCTGCCTGTTCCTCGCCGCCGGGCTGTGGCTCGGCGAGCGCGACGGCGGCGCGATCGGCCGGCTGCTCGAGTCGGCCGTGGGCGGCCTGGTCGGCGACCTCGGCGTCACCGTCCTGTCGCTCTTCCTCTTCCTCGCCGCCGTCCTGCTGCTGACCGGCGCGTCGGTCGCCGGGGTGCTGAAGGCGACGAGCGAGAGCGTCGCCGACACGACCCGCGCGATCCGGACCGCCGCGCCGGCGCGGACCGCGCGCGGCGCCCGCGAGCCGAGGACCCGGGCCGGCAGGACCCAGGTCCGGCGCAAGGAGCCGGTCGTGCCGCCCGAGCCCGACGGCGAGGAGCCGCGCGTGACGACGGGCGGCGGCGCGGACGACGATGACGAGCCCGGGCTGTTCGACCCGGTCCCGCTGCCCGACGACGCGCCCGAGCCCGGCTTCACCGAGCCCGACGCGGGCGAGCAGCTCTCGCTCGGCGACGCGGACGCGAGCGAGCGCGACCCGATCCCGCCCGAGCCCGGCGAGGACGACGAGGACGACCCGACCGACGACGAGGTCGAGGCCGCCACGCGCCACGTCGAGGTGGGCCCCGACGACCTGACCCCGCAGGGCCGCTACCGCTCGTCGGTCACCGACGACCCCTCCTTCCAGTGGCGCCTGCCGGCCCCGAAGCTGCTCGAGCGCTCGACCGCCGCCGACGCGCGCCCGGACACCGCCGGCCAGGCCGAGACCGCGCGCAACCTCGTCGAGGCGCTCAGCCACTTCGGCGTCGAGGCGAAGGTCATCGGCACGACCGCCGGCCCGCACATCACCCGCTACGAGCTGCGCCTGGCCCCGGGCATCAAGATGAGCAAGGTCGCCCAGCTCAAGGACGACCTCGCGTACGCGCTCGCCGCCGTCGACATCCGCATCCTCGCGCCGATCCCGGGCAAGACCGCGGTCGGCGTCGAGGTGCCGAACAACCGGCGCAAGATCGTCCAGCTCGGCGACGTCTGGCAGCGCCCGCCGGCGGACTGGTCGCCGCTGACCGTGTGGCTCGGCAAGGACGTCGCGGGCAAGGCGGTCGGCGCGGACCTGGCGAAGATGCCGCACCTGCTCGTCGCCGGCACGACCGGCGCCGGCAAGTCGGCGTGCATCAACGGGATGCTCTCGAGCGTCCTGCTCAACGCGACCCCGCGCGAGATGAAGCTCGTGCTCGTCGACCCCAAGCAGGTCGAGCTCAACCACTACGACGGCATCCCGCACCTGCTCACGCCGGTGATCACGAGCCCGCGGATGGCGGCCAACGCGCTCCAGAACCTCGTCAAGGAGATGGAGGACCGCTACTCGAAGATGGCGCTCGCCAAGACGCGGAACCTCCCCGAGCTCAACAAGACGCTCGTCGCGCGCGGCGACCAGCCGCTGCCGTACATCCTGTGCATCATCGACGAGCTCGCCGACCTCATGATGGTCGCGCCCGCCGACGTCGAGGACTCGATCATCCGCATCGCGCAGAAGGCCCGCGCGGTCGGCATCCACCTCGTCCTGGCGACCCAGTCGCCGCGGGTCGACGTCATCACCGGCATGATCAAGGCCAACGTCCCGTCGCGGATCGCGTTCGCCGTCTCCTCGCAGACCGACTCGCGCGTGATCCTCGACCAGAACGGCGCCGAGACCCTGCTCGGCAAGGGCGACATGCTGTTCTCGCCCGTCGGCTCGTCCAAGCTGCAGCGCATCCAGGGCGCGTACATCGACGAGCCGCAGATCGCGGCGATCACCGACTTCTGGCGCGAGCAGGGCGCGCCCGAGCTGCGCGAGGACCTGCTGGAGGAGGTCGAGGACGAGCAGCCCGCCGACAAGCCCGACGACGACTTCGATCCCGACGAGGACCCGCTGCTCGAGGAGGCGATCCACCTCGTGGTCGAGATGGGCACCGCGTCGACGTCGATGCTCCAGCGCCGGCTGCGGCTCGGCTACACGCGCGCCGGGCGGCTCATGGACATGCTCGAGCGGCGCGGCGTGATCTCCGGCTACGAGGGCTCCAAGCCCCGCCAGGTCCTCGTCTCGCCGGCCGACGTCCAGACGTTCATCGCCCAGCTGAGAGAGAAACAGGCCCGCTCCGAGTAGCTTTCCTACCCGCAGATGCCGGAGATCGGGGCCACCCTGCGCGAGGCGCGCATGCGCCAGCGCATCGACATCACCGACATGGAGATGCGGACGAAGATCCGTGCCAAGTATCTCCGTGCGCTGGAGAACGAGGAGTGGGACCTGCTGCCCGGCCCGACCTACGTGCGCAGCTTCCTGCGCACCTACGCGGACGCGCTCGGCCTGGACTCCAAGCTGCTCGTCGAGGAGTACAAGCTGCGGCACGACCCGCTCGAGACCGGCGAGCTGCACCCGATCCGGCGCCCCAACCAGCGCGAGCGCGACCGTCGCCGGCCGCGGGAGCCGGGCGGGTTCCCGCGCGCCGCGATCCTGGGGATCGTGCTGGCCGCGATCGTCGGCGCGCTGTGGCTCGTCGGCCGCGACGCCGGCTCGGGAAACGAGGACGAGCCGCCACCGGCGCAGGTCGGGACGGCGGAGACCGAGCGCCGCGAGACCGAGCGCGAGCGGACCCGCACGACGCGCCGCAAGACGCCGTCGCGCCCGCGGGTCGTGCGGCTGCAGATCGTCCCGACCGGCGCGGTGTCGGTGTGCCTGGTCAACGCCTCCGGCGAGGTGCTCATCGGCAATCAGATCCTCCAGGCCGGCTCGCCGTCCGAGACGTTCCGCTCCAAGCGCTTCCGGCTCGTCCTGGGCAACAACAACGCGCGCCTGAAGATCAACGGCCGCGAGCGGACCGTGCCGCCGTCGCCCGACGTGATCGGGTACACGATCACGCGCAACGGCCGCAGCGACCTGCCCGCCGACCGGCGCCCCGACTGCACCGGGTGAGCGCGCGCGCGGGCATCGTCGTCACGGGCACCGAGGTGCTCACCGGCCGCGTGCTCGACCGCAACGGGCCGTGGCTGTCCGAGCGCCTGCGCGAGCTGGGGGTCGACCACGCGCACACGGTCGTCGTCGGCGACCGGCCGCGGGACCTGACCGCGGCGCTCGACTTCCTGCGCTCCGAGGAGGTCGACCTGATCATCACCACCGGCGGGCTCGGGCCGACCGAGGACGACCTGACGGCCGCGACGGTCGCCGGGTGGGCGGGCACCGAGATGGTGCTCGACGAGGCGCTCGAGGGACGGATCGCGAAGATCCTCGAGGGCCTGACGCGCCGGTGGCCGGGCCTGGACAGGGACGCGATCCGGCACGGCAACCGCAAGCAGGCGATGGTCCCGGCGGGCGCCACGATCCTCGAGCCGGTCGGCACCGCGCCGGGCTTCGTCGTACCGCCGCGCGAGCCGGGCGCCGCCCCGCCGGTCGTCGTCCTGCCCGGGCCGCCGCGTGAGCTGCAGGGCATGTGGCCTGCCGCCGTCGAGACCGGCCTGGTCCAGCGGGCGATCGCCGGGCGCACGGTGTACCGGCAGGCGATGCTGCTCATGTTCGGCATCCCCGAGTCGGAGATCGCCGAGACGCTGCGCGTCGCGCGCCGCTCGGGCGTCGACCTCGACGCGCTGGAGGTCACGACGTGCCTGCGCCGCGGCGAGGTCGAGGTCGTCACCCGCTATGAGCCCGAGCACGAGGCGACGTACCAGGCGTTCGAGGCGGTCGTGCGCGAGCGCCACGCCGACACGCTCTTCTCCGACGACGGGCGCTCGATCGACCGGATCGTGGCCGACCTGCTGCGCTCGTCGGGCCGGACGATCGCGACCGCCGAGTCGTGCACCGGCGGGCTGCTCGCCGGACGGCTGACCGAGCTGGCGGGCTCGTCGGACTACGTGCTCGGCGGCCTCGTCGTCTACGCCAACGAGGCGAAGACCGCGCTCGCGGGCGTCGGTCCGGCGCTCATCGCGCGGCACGGCGCGGTGTCGGTCGAGGTCGCGCGGGCGCTCGCCGAGGGCGCCGCCGCGCGGCTCGGCGCCGACGTCGGCGTCGGGATCACCGGCATCGCCGGGCCCGGCGGCGGGACCGAGGACAAGCCGGTCGGCACCGTGTGCTTCAGCGTCTGGTCGGAGGGTGGCGCGCTCACCCGTCGGCTGCACCTGCCCGGCGGGCGCGCGGACGTCCGCGACCGCTCGACGACGGTCGCGCTGCACCTCGTGCGGCGCGTGCTGCTCGGCGAGCGCGACTGAGGCGGGGCGGTGCGGCTGTTCGTCGCGCTCGAGCTCCCCGCGTCGGTCGACGACGTGCTCGTGCGCTGGGGCCGCGAGGCCGAGCGCCCGGGCCTGCGGCTGCTCCCCGCCGAGTCGCTGCACGTCACGCTCGCGTTCCTGGGCGCGCGGCCCGACGAGGAGGCCGAGTCGATCGGCGCGGCCGCGCTGGCGTGCGCCGCGCCCGTGCACGCCCTCGAGCTCGGCCGGCCGTCGTGGCTGGGCCGCGGCGGCGTCCTGGCGGTCGACGTCGTCGACGGCGAGGGCGCCTGCGGGCGCCTGCAGGCGGCGGTCTCGGACGCGCTCGTCGCGCTCGGCGCCTACGAGCCCGAGGCGCGCGCGTTCCGGCCGCACGTGACGGTCGCGCGCGTGCGCCGCGGGGCGCGGGTGGCGCGGTCGCTGCCGGCCGGGCCGGCGCACCCGCCGTTCGCGGCGTCGGCGCTGACGCTCTACGAGTCGCTCCTGTCGCCCAAGGGCGCCAGGTATCGTCGGGTCGCCACCGTCGAGCTTCCCTGACCCCGTGCGCCGCCTCGCCCTCCTCGCATCCGTCCTGGCGCTCGCGCCCGCCGGGACCGCGCAGGCGGCGGAGGTGACGATCGACGCGGCCGTGCCGCAGAGCTGCGCGGACCGCCATCCCGGCGGCACGCCCGGGGTCGCTTCGGTGGCGTGGACGGCGCCGGCGGCGGGGATCGTCACCGTGCGCCTGCGCGCGCCCGCGGGCGACTGGGACCTGACGCTGTTCGACGCGGCCGGCCGGCGCGACACGGGCTCCGCGTCGTTCGGGCCGCGCGAGCGCGCGACCGCCTACCGCCGGGCGGGCGAGCCGGTCGTCGCCCAGGTGTGCCGGCGCCGCGGGCCGGCGGCGGTCGCCCGGCTGCACTTCGACCTGTACCGGACCACGCCGCCCGCGCGGCGCGAGCGGGCCCGGATCGTGCGCGTCCCGCTCGCCGGGCCGGGCGCGCTGGCGCGGCTCGAGGCGACCGGGCTCGACGTCACCCACGCGCACGACGCCGCGAGCGCGGAGGTCCTCGTCTTCGGCGAGCGCGAGCTGCGGCGGCTGCGCCGGCTCGGGTTCCGCTACCGGGTGGTCGTGCCGGACGCCTCGGCGGACCCGCCGGCGGAGCGGCGTGCCGCCCCGTCCGCACGGGCGCTGCCGAGCGGCCGGACCTCCTACCGCACGCCGCTCGACTACGCGACCGACCTGAAGGACCTCGCCGAGCAGAACCCCGGGCTCGTGCGGCCGGTCGCGGCCGGCCGCTCGCTCGAGGGCCGGGCGATCGACGGGGTCGAGATCGCCGAGGGGGTCGAGCGCGGCGACGACGGCCGCCCGGTCCTCGCGCTCTTCGGCCTGCACCACGCGCGCGAGTGGCCGTCGGGCGAGATGCCGGCGGAGTTCGCGATCGACCTCGTCGACCGCTACCGGGCGGGCGATCCGCGCGTGACCGACATCCTGCGCCGCGTGCGGGTGCTCGTCGTGCCGGTCGTCAATCCCGACGGGTTCGAGGTCTCCCGCGCCGCCGGCGGGAGCTGGCCGGTGCCCGACGACGACGACACGCTGACGCTCGGCCAGGCCCTCGCCGACCAGGCGGCCTACAAGCGCAAGAACTGCCGGCCGACGGTCGCCGGGTCGGACGCCGTGCCGTGCGCGGCGCGGACGTACGCCGGCGTGGACCTCAACCGCAACTACGGCGCCTACTGGGGCGGCGCCGGCTCGTCGGCGGCGCCGGGCGCGCAGTCCTACCGCGGGGCCGGGCCGTTCTCCGAGCCCGAGGCGCAGGCGATCCACCGGCTCTCGCAGACGCGCGCGCCGGTCACGGTGATCAGCCACCACACGTTCACCGACGACGGCAGGTGGCTGCGCCAGCCGGGCTTCTGCCTCATGCCGCCGTCGGGCTGCCAGGCGTCCGACGTCACGCCCGACGAGGCGGGCATGAAGGCGCTCGGCGACGCGATGGCCGGCGCGACCGGCTGGCCGTCGGCGCTCGCGTGGAGCCTGGGCGAGATCACCGGCGCGACCGAGGACTGGAACTACTTCGCCACCGGCGCCTACGGCTACACGCCCGAGCAGCGCGCGACGAACTTCCACGCCGACCACGCGGTCGCGGTGGTCGCCGAGTACGACGGCAGCGCCCCGGGGGCGGGCGGGGGCGTCCGCGAGGCGCTCCTGCGTGCGGCCGAGGTGACCGCCGACCCCTCGCATCACAGCGTCGTCGGCGGGACCGGCAGGCCCGGGCACGTGCTGCGGCTGGTCAAGCGCTTCGCGACCCCCACGTCGCAGCCCGGGGTGACGGTCGACGACGGGCTCGACCTGCGGCTGACCGTCCCCGCGACCGGCCACTTCACCTGGCACGTCAACCCGTCGACGCGGCCGCTGGCGCCGGCGAAGGAGGCCTACACGCTGCGCTGCGAGAGCCCGGCCGGTGTCGTGCTCGCCGAGCGCGAGGTCGTCGTCGACCGCGGCCGGTCGGTCGACGTGGGCGACGCGTGCGCCGCGCCGCCCGCGCCGGCCGCCGCGCCGCCGCCCGGGGCCTCGGGCGGGGGCGTCCCGCCGGCCGGGACCCCGCGCCGCCGTGCCGTGCGGGTGAGCGTGCGGCTGGTCCGCGCCCAGCGCCGGTCGACCGTGCTGCGGCGCGGGCTGCTCGTGCGCGCGACGTGCTCGGCCGACTGCACGCTCGCCGCGAGCGTCCGGCGCCCGGCGTCGCCGGCCTCGCGGGCGCGGGCGGCCGCACGGCTCGGGCGGGTGCTCGGCCGCCGGACGCTGCGCCTGCGCGCCGGCCGCGCGCGCACGTTCCGCGTGCGGCTGTCGGCGCCCGCGCGGCGCTACGTCGCACGCCGGCGGCTCGGCGCCGTCGCGCTGCGGCTCCAGGCGCGGCGCGGGGCCGAGCGGCGCGCCGTCTCGCGTCGCGTGCGGCTCACGCGGTGACCGGCACGCCCGCGAGGCGGTCGGCGAGCTCGTCGGTCCCCATCGGGCGCGCGAACAGATAGCCCTGGCCCAGGTCGCAGCCCATCTCGCGCAGGTCGGCGAGCTGCTCGGGCCGCTCGATGCCCTCGGCGATCATCTGCAGGCGCAGATCGCGGCCCAGCCCCAGCAGCGCGCGGGTCAGGCGGGCGTCGGCGTCGTCGGCCGAGCCGACGAGCTCGCGGTCGAGCTTGAGGATGTCGACCGGGAAGCTGCGGAGGTAGCTCCACCGCGAGTAGCCGGTGCCGATGTCGTCGAGCGCGAGGCGGACGCCGAGGTCGCGCAGGCGCAGGAGCATCGGCGCCGCCGCGTCCAGGTCGGCGGTGAGCTCGCTCTCGGTCAGCTCGAGCACGAGCGTCCCGGGCCCGATCCCCGCCGCCTCGATCGCGCGCGCGACGTCGCCGACCAGGCCCGGGTCCTCGAGCTGGTAGGGGGAGAGGTTCACCGCGACCGTGAGGTCGGGCGCGACGCCGGGCAGCGCCTTGAGCTCGGCGGCCTGGCGGCAGGCCTCCTGGATGACCCAGCGGCCGATCGGGACGATGAGGCGGGTCTCCTCGGCGAGGGGGACGAACGCCGACGGGGCGAGCGTGCCGCGCTCGGGGTGGTCCCAGCGCAGCAGCGCCTCGACCGAGACGATCCGGCCGCTGTCGAGGTCGAACACCGGCTGGTAGACGAGCCGGAGCTGGTTGCCGGCGAGCGCCGCCCGCAGCTCCTCGACGAGGATCATCCGGCCGAACGCCTCGGCGTGCATGCCCTCGTCGAAGACGCGGTGGCGGCCGCGGCCGGCGCGCTTGGCCCGGTACATCGCGACGTCGGCGTTGCGCAGCACCTCCTCGGCCGGCTGCCGGCCGTCGGACACCGCGACGCCGATGCTCGCCCCGGCGGTGATGCGGTGCTCGCCGAGCGCGATCGGGCGGTCGAGCGCCTCGAGCAGGCGCCGCGCGGCGCGTTCGGCGCAGGCGACGTCGGGGACGTCCTCGAGCAGCACCGCGAACTCGTCGCCGCCGAGCCGGGCGATCGTGTCGCCCTCGCGGACGGCGGCGCGCAGCCGCGCGGCGACGGCGGTGAGGAGCGTGTCGCCCGCGCCGTGGCCGAGGCTGTCGTTGACGCCCTTGAAGTCGTCGAGGTCGAGGAAGAGCACGGCGACGTGGCGGCCTGCGGCCTCCCGGGCGCGGGCGAGGGCCTGGCGCGTGCGGTCGTGGAACAGCTCGCGGTTGGGCAGGCCGGTGAGCGCGTCGTGGTAGGCCTGGTGCAGGAGCTGCGAGCGGCTCTCGTTCAGCCGCTCCATCATCTGGTTGAAGGCGGCCGCGACCTGGCCGAGCTCGTCGTCGCCGCGGACGGGCACGGGCACGCTGAGGTCGTCGGCGCCGACGCGCCGGGCCGCCTGCCGGAGGTCCTCGAGCGGGCCGGTGATGAAGCGGTGCAGCCGGTGGGCGAGCACGGCGGCGGCGCAGGCGCTGACGCCGAGGAGGGCGAGCAGGAGGGCGCCGAGCCCGTCGACGCTCTGCTGGGGCCCGGTGAGCCCCACGAGGCCGAGGACGAGCAGCGGCAGGAGCATCGTCGCGAGCGACCCGAACAGGCGGGCGCCGAGCGAATGGCCGGGGGACATGGGGCGGAGGTCGGCAGACCCTGCGCACTTCCGGCACGGCGCGCAGCAGATGCGCAACTTCGGCCCGCATAGGTTCCGTCATCCCATGCACCGGACTTCCGAGCGAGCCCCGTCGGACGGGCGAACAGGCGTTCTCCCGCGTTCCGTCCGGACCGTGCCCCACCATGACCCGTCAAAGCGTCCGAAGGAAGAGTTGAGTTCCACATGTCCGTGAGCGAGCAGGAGAAGGCCGCAAAGGCCCGCGACGCGGCCCTCCAGGGCGCGCTGACCCAGATCGAGCGCCAGTTCGGCAAGGGCTCGGTCATGCGGATGGGCGACCCCGACGCGCAGGTCAAGGTGTCCGCCATCCCGACCGGGGCGCTGTCGCTCGACCTCGCGCTGGGGATCGGCGGCGTGCCGCGGGGCCGGATCGTCGAGGTCTTCGGCCCGGAGTCGTCCGGCAAGACGACGCTGATGTACCACATCCTCGCCGAGGCCCAGAAGATGGGCGGCGTCTGCGCGTTCATCGACGCCGAGCACGCGATGGACCCGCTCTACGCGCAGCGGATCGGCGTCGACATCGACGAGCTGCTCGTCTCGCAGCCCGACTACGGCGAGCAGGCGCTGGAGATCGCCGACATGCTCGTGCGCTCCTCGGCCGTCGACGTGGTGTGCGTCGACTCGGTCGCCGCGCTGACGCCGCGCGCCGAGCTCGAGGGCCAGATGGGCGACACGACCGTCGGCCTGCAGGCGCGGATGATGTCCCAGGCGATGCGCAAGCTCGCCGGCAACCTCAACCGCACCGGCACGCTCTGCATCTTCACGAACCAGATCCGCGAGAAGGTCGGCGTGATGTTCGGCTCGCCGGAGACCCAGCCGGGCGGCCGCGCGCTGAAGTTCTACTCGTCCCAGCGCCTGGACATCCGCCGCATCGAGACCCTCAAGGAGGGGACCGAGGCGGTCGGCAACCGCGTCCGCGTGAAGGTCGTCAAGAACAAGGTCGCGCCGCCGTTCAAGCAGGCCGAGTTCGACATCGAGTTCGGCAAGGGCATCTCGACGTCGGGCTGCATCCTGGACCTCGGGATCGAGCACGGCATCGTCACGAAGTCCGGCTCGTTCTTCTCCTACGGCGACGAGCGGCTCGGCCAGGGCCGCAACAACGCGAAGGCGTACCTCGACGAGCACACCGAGGTGCGGGCGGAGATCGAGTCGAAGATCTACGAGGCGCTCGGCATCGACCGGGATGCGATCGGGAGCGATGTCGCGCCCGACGACACCGTCGTCGACCTGCCCGTCACGGCCTGAGGTGGGCGGCGCGCTGGCAGCCGTGAAGGCGGCGGACTCCGACCCCGACGCGCGCCGGCAACGGGCGCTGGACCTCGCGTACCGCTATCTCGGCCGCCGCGACCGCACGGTGGCCGAGGTGCGGCGCCACCTGGAGGCCAAGCGGTGCGAGCCGGACGCGATCGACGCGGCGATCGCCGAGCTGTCCGAGCAGGGCTACCTCGACGACGCCGGCTACGCGCAGCGGTTCGCCGACGACCGGCGCAGGCTCGACGGATGGGGCGCCGAGCGGATCGCCCGGCGCCTGGAGGCGCTCGGCGTCGGCCGTGAGCACATCGCGGCCGCGTGCCAGGCGCGCGACCACGAGGCCGAGCTCGAGGCGGCGGTCGAGCTGCTGCGGCGCCGCTTCCGGGTGCCGCCCGAGACCGACCGCGACCGCGACCGCGCGCTCGGCCTGCTCGTCCGCAAGGGCTACGACCTCGACCTCGCCTACGACGCGGTCCGCTCGCTGGCCGCGTGATCGCGCGGGGCAATGGGGCAAGCGACTTGCCCACGGTCTCGCGCATCTTCGGTTACGATCATCCGAGCAACGAACCGAGCCCGTCACGGGCACGCAAAAGGGCAGCAAAACCGCGATTTTCCGAAATCCGCTTCGGCCACTACGAACCCTGACCACGACACCGGAACACCCCCCCGTCGTAGCCGCAAGCGCGGTCTGAGAGACCGCACCCACAATCCTGCCCCGGTGCGTGCCGTGCTCGGCGCCCGGTCCGTCGCTCCAACCACGAGAGAGGAAGCGGGGCGGCCGCGGCCGCCCTTGGGAGAGGGAATCGATGGAACTGGTGATCGCGGCGGTGGTGGTGGCGGCGGGACTCGTCGCTGCCGCGACCGTCTTCCGGCGCCCTGGGGGCGCGGTCGCCGTGCCTGCGCAGGCGCCGCCCGCGCCGGCCGAGGACGGCCGTGCCGCGCAGCGCGAACGCGAGCTCGAGCAGCGCGCCGACGAGCTGCGCCGGCGGGCGACCGAGCTCGAGGTGCGCGCCGCCGAGCTCGAGGAGCGCGCGGCCGACCTCGCCACGCGCAAGCAGGAGCTCGAGGAGGAGCGCGCCCGGCTCGAGGAGTGCCGCGCCGAGCACGAGCGGGCGCTCGAGCGCGTCGCGGGCATGACCGCCTCGGAGGCCAAGCAGCTCCTGGTCAAGGAGGTGGCCGACCAGGCCAAGCACGACCAGGTCAAGGTCCTGCGGCAGATCGAGGAGCAGACCAAGCGCGACGCCGAGCGGCGCGTGCGGTCGATCCTCGCGGTGGCGATGCAGCGGCTCGCCGCCAGCCACGCGGCCGAGACCACGGTCTCGGTCGTCCAGCTGCAGAGCGACGACATGAAGGGCCGGATCATCGGCCGGGAGGGGCGCAACATCCGCGCCCTGGAGAACCTGACCGGGATCGACTTCATCATCGACGACACGCCCAACGCGGTCGTCCTGTCGGGCTTCGACGGGGTCCGGCGCGAGGTCGCCCGGATGACGCTCGAGAAGCTCCTCCAGGACGGGCGCATCCACCCGGCGCGGATCGAGGAGGCCTACTACCAGGCCAAGTCCGAGCTCGAGGCGCACATCGTCGAGGTCGGCGAGTCGGCGGCGTTCGACGCGAACGTCCAGGGCCTGCACCCCGAGCTCGTCAAGATCCTCGGGCGGCTGAAGTTCCGCACGAGCTACGGCCAGAACGTGCTGGCGCACTCGGTCGAGTGCGCGCACCTGGCGGCGATCATGGCCGACGAGCTCGGCGCCTCGGCCAAGACCGCGCGCCGCGCCGCGCTGCTGCACGACATCGGCAAGGCGGTCTCGCACGAGGTCGAGGGCCCGCACGCGCTCGTCGGCGGCGAGCTCGTGCGCCGCCACGGCGAGGACGAGGCGGTCGCGCACGCGATGGAGGCCCACCACAACGAGGTCGAGCCGCAGACCGTCGAGGCGGTCATCGTGCAGGCCGCCGACGCGCTCTCGGGCGCGCGGCCCGGCGCGCGCGGCGAGTCGCTCGAGTCGTACGTCAAGCGCCTGCGCGAGCTCGAGGAGCTCGCCTCGCGCCACGAGGGCGTCGAGAAGGTCTACGCGATGCAGGCCGGCCGCGAGATCCGGATCATGGTCGCGCCGAACGCGATCGACGACGACGGGATGACGCTCCTCAGCCACGAGATCGCCCGCGAGATCGAGAAGGAGCTCGAGTACCCCGGCCAGATCAAGGTGACGGTCATCCGCGAGTCCCGGGCCGTGGAGTACGCGCGATGAGGCCGGTGCGATGAGGTGGCCGTGGTCCAGGCCGAGGACCGACGCGACGGGGCGCCCGGTCGACGAGCAGCCCGAGGACTCGGAGCTCGCCCCGCCCGCGGCCGAGCCGGGCAACGCGCCGCAGGCGCCGATGGAGGACGTCGACGTGCCGGTCGACCCGGGCGAGGACGGCCGCAGCGGCGGCCTGGCGGGCGGCCCGCCGTGACTACCCTGGGGCGGAGATGACGCGCCGGTACCACGTCACCACCTTCGGGTGTCAGATGAACGAGCACGACTCCGAGCGCATGAAGGGCATGCTCGAGTCGCTCGGCTACGAGGAGGCGCAGGAGCCGGCCGACGCCGACCTCATCCTCTTCAACACCTGCTCGATCCGCGAGAAGGCCGACGAGCGCTTCATCGCCCACCTGCGCAACGCCGCGGCGATCAAGCGCCGCGCGAACGACCGGGTGACGATCGGCGTCGGCGGATGCTGGGCGCAGTCGGTCAAGGAGGAGGTCTTCCGGCAGTTCCCGTTCGTCGACGTCGCGTTCGGGCCCGGCCAGGTCGACAAGCTCGCCGAGTTCCTGACCTCCGACTCGATCACCGCGCAGGGCTTCTTCGAGTTCGAGGGCTTCACCGGCGACCTGCCGATGCGCCGCGAGCGGCCGTTCCAGGCGTGGATGCAGATCTCGGTCGGCTGCAACCTCAAGTGCGCCTACTGCATCGTGCCCTCGACCCGCGGGCGCGAGGTGTCGCGGCCGTTCGACGACCTCGTCGCCGAGGCCGAGCAGCTCGTCGCCGACGGGGTCAAGGAGATCACGCTCCTCGGCCAGAACGTCAACTCGTACGGGCGCGACATCCGGCCGCAGCGCCGCTCGTTCTCCGAGCTGCTGCGCGCGATCGACGCGACCGGCATCGAGCGCGTCCGCTACACGTCGCCGCACCCGAAGGACATCCGCGAGGACGTCATCCTCGCGCACGCCGAGCTGCGCTCGCTGTGCGAGCAGATCCACCTGCCGCTGCAGTCCGGCTCGACGCCGATCCTCAAGGCCATGCGCCGCACGTACACGAAGGAGCGCTTCCTGGACCGGGTCGCGCTCATCCGCGAGCACGTGCCGGACATCGCGCTGACGACCGACATCATCGTCGGCTTCCCGGGCGAGACCGAGGAGGACTTCGAGCACACGCTCGACGTCGTCGACCGGGTCGGCTTCGACGGCGCCTTCACGTTCATCTACTCGCCCCGGCGCGGCACCGAGGCGGCCGAGTGGACCGACCGGTTCGTCCCGCACGAGGTGGCGGTCGAGCGGATGGAGCGGCTCGTCGAGCTCGTCCAGCGCAAGGCGCGCGAGCGCGCCCAGCGGTTCGTGGGGCGGACGATGGAGGTTCTCGTCGAGGGCCCGTCGCGCAACGACCCGTCGAAGCTGCGCGGCCGCACCCGCCATGGCAAGGTCGTGAACTTCACGGGCCTCGCGCAGCCGGGCGAGCTCGTCGGCGTCGAGATCACCGGGGCGACGTCGCAGACGCTGTCGGGCGAGGAGTCGCTCGTGGCCCGCGCGGCGGGGTGAGCGGCGCGGGCGAGCCGGGCGGCGGGGCCGGCGCGGGCGCCGGCGGGCCGGTGCTGCGCGGCGCGCGGCCCGAGGACGCCGCCGCGATCCGCCGCGTCCACGAGGCCGCGTTCGGGCGCGCGGCGGAGGCCGACCTCGTCGAGGCGCTCGCCGACGAGTGGGAGATCTCGATCGTGCTCGAGGTCGCCGGCGAGATCGCCGGCCACGTGCTGCTCAGCCGCGCGCACGTGGGGGAGACGCCGCTGCTCGCGCTCGCGCCGCTCGGCGTGCACCCCGACCACCGCGACGGCGGCCACGGCCGCACGCTCGTCCGCGCCGCGGTCGCGACCGCGCGCGAGACGGACTTCCCGGCGATCGTCGTGATCGGCAACCCGGCGTACTACGCCAAGCTCGGCTTCGAGCCGGCGCGCAGGCTCGGCCTGAAGTGCCCGTTCAGGGTGCGCCGCGAGTCCTGGCGCGCCCACCGCCTGCCGGCGTGGCGCGAGGACCTGCGCGGCACGGTCCGCTACCCGGACGCGTTCCGCCCGCTCGCCTGACCGCCCGCGCCGGCCTTCGCCGCCTTCGGCGGCAGCGCCATCGCGACGTCGGCGCCCTCGTCGACCCAGTGTGCGAGGTCCTCGTCGGCCGCGATCCCCTCGGCGCCGACGACGACGAAGCCGCGCATCGTCCGGCCGCCCATGTCGAACGTGCGCACGTGCGGCTCGGCGAGGACGCGCTCGGCGTCGCCGGGCGCGACACGGACGAGCAGCTCCTCTCCGGTCACGGCGACCGCGAGGTTGCCCTGCACGAGCCAGGCGAGCGAGCCGAACATCCGCCGCTCGGTCACCTCGGGGCGGACGGCGATGACGCCGCGGACGCGATCGGCGAGTCCCTCGTCGTAGGCCATGGCGGCGAGGTTACGCGTCGAGCTCGTACTCGAACCAGGCTGAGCGGTCAGCTCCTGTCCGCTCGTACAGGCGCTGGGCGGTCCGGTTGTCGAGCGCGGTCTGCCAGGTGAGCGTCGCGCTGCCGCGCTCGCGCGCGACCGCCCGCGAGGCCTCGATGAGCGCGAGGCCCACGCCGGCGCCGCGGGCCGCCTCGGCGACGAACAGGTCGTTGAGCAGCACGTGCTCTTCGGCCTCGGTCGACGTGAACGTCCAGTAGAGGTTCGCGAAGCCGACCGCGGCGCCCTCCTCGTCGCGCGCGACGAGCAGCCGCCCGGCCTCGCCGGTGACGAACCGCGTCAGGAACGCGCGGTTCTTGTCGTCGGGCTGCGCGCGGCCGGTGTAGAAGCGCTGGTAGCCGGCGAAGAGCGGCAGGACGTCGTCGAGATCGGCCTCCGTGGCCGGGGCGATCGCGGGCATGGTCGGCCGATCCTACGCGAGGTCGTCCGCCCCGTGTGCGAACATACGTTCGTGCGCTGGAGCAACCTGACCGTGACCGCCGACGAGCAGGCCCGCCTGCCCGGTTACCGCGACGAGGCGGTGATCCGCCGCTTCGACGCGCCCGAGGCGCTCGAGACGCGGTTCTACGAGGTCCGCGCGAAGTCGGCGCTCAACCGCGTGCCGGAGGCGTCGCAGGTCCCGTTCCGGTGGACGATCAACCCGTACCGGGGCTGCTCGCACGCGTGCACGTACTGCCTCGGCGGCGACACGCCGATCCTCATGGCCGACGGGCGGACGAAGCGCATGGCCGACCTGCGCGTCGGCGACCGGATCATCGGGACCGAGGTCGACGGCCCGGGCCGGCGCTACGTCGAGACCGAGGTGCGCGACCACTGGTCGTCGGTGAAGCCGGCGTACCGGACGACGCTCGAGGACGGCACGCAGCTCATCACCAGCGGCGACCACCGCTTCCTCACGAGGAGGGGCTGGAAGCACGTCACCGGTGGTGGGATGCGCGACTGCGAACGGCCGCACCACCTCACGACGAGCGACGAGCTGCTCGGCACGGGCGGGTTCACGGCGCAGCCCGGGTTCACGCAGGACTACCGCCGCGGCTACCTGCGCGGCATGGTCCGCGGCGACGCGCGCCCGGACGCGCACGCCGGCGGGCGGCCGGGGCGCGCGGACGGCGACGTCCACGGGTTCGGGCTCGCCCTCTCCGACGCCGAGCCGCTCGCGCGGGTGGAGGAGTTCCTCGCCGACGCCGGCATCGCGACAGGCACCTCCGCATTCGCCGCCGCCGCCGGCGGCGCGCGGCGCGCCGCCGGCGCCGGCCGGACGTCGGTCCGCCCGCACCCCGAGGCCGCCGGCGAACTCGTCGCGTGGCCTCTCGACCCGTCGGACGACTGGCGCAAGGGCTTCCTCGCCGGCGTCTTCGACGCCGAGGGCTCATGCGACCGCGAGGCCCTGCGCATCTGCGGCACGGATCCGGCGATCCTCGCCTGGACGCGGGCGTGCCTGGAGCACTTCGGGTTCGACGTGGTCGTCGAGAAGCCGCCCGGCGAGGACGGCCCGGAGGCTGTGCGCATCCGCGGCGGGTTGCGTGAGCGGCTGCGGTTCTTCCACCTGGTCGACCCGGCGACCACGCGCAAGCGGCGGATCGAGGGCGTCGCGCTGACGTCCGGCGCGCACACGCGCGTCGTGTCGATCGAGCCGCTCGGGGTCGCGATGCGGCTCTACGACATCACCACCGGCACGGGCGACTTCGTCTCGGACGGCGTCGTCAGCCACAACTGCTTCGCGCGCCCGACGCACACGTACCTGGACTTCGACGCCGGGCGCGACTTCGAGAAGGAGATCGTCGTCAAGGTCAACGTGCCCGAGGTGCTGCGGGTCGAGCTCGCGCGGCCGTCGTGGAAGGGCGAGCACGTCGCGCTGGGGACGAACACCGACCCGTACCAGTGGGTCGAGGGGCGCTACCGGCTCATGCGCGGGATCTGGGAGGCGATGCGCGACTTCGCCAACCCGTGCTCGATCCTCACGAAGTCGCCGCTCGTGCTGCGCGACCTGGACCTGCTGCGGCAGATCGCCGCGCGCACGACGGTCAGCGCGAACCTGTCGATCCCGACGATCGACGAGAAGGCGTGGCGCGCGACCGAGCCGCACACGCCCAACCCGAAGGCGCGGATGGAGGCGGTGCGCGCGCTGAACGACGCGGGCATCCCGTGCGGGATCCTCGTGGCGCCGCTCATGCCGGGGATCAACGACGCGCCCGAGCAGGTCGAGCGGATCCTCGAGATGGCGGCCGACGCCGGCGCGACGGGGATCAGCGGGATCGCCCTGCACCTGCGGCCCGGCGTCAGGGAGATCTTCATGGACTGGCTGCGCTCCTACCGGCCCGACCTCGTGCCGCGCTACGAGCAGCTCTACGGCGGCCGGCGCTCGTACGCGCCGCAGGCCGAGCGCGAGCGGCTCGCCCGGCTCCTCCGGGAGGGCGCCGACCGCGTCGAGGCGCGGACCGGCCGGCGCCCCGGCGGCCGCGCGGCGACGTGGCCGCGCGACCTGCGCAACGCGGCGAAGGACACCCGCGGCGGCGACGCGGCGCGGCGCGCGGGGCGGTCCCGTCGCGCCGCCGCGCGAGCCGCGCGGGCCGGTCGCGACGCGCCGGCCGGCGCCGGCACGGGCGCCCGACGCGCGCCCGTGACGCCCGACGGGCAGCAGGCGCTGTTCTGAGCGGCGCTTTGCACACACGCGGCATGGGCATAGTGGAGGGCGGCGCCGCGCACGGGCGCCGAGGACATGGGCCGCAAGATGTTCGACACGCAGAGCCACGCATGGCGGGAGGTCGGCCTCGCCCGCCAGCTCAGCGTGCGCGCGGTCAAGCGGGCGCGCGTGGAGATCCTCGTCCTCGCGGCGCTGACCGCCGCGACGACGGTCCTGTTCATCTTCCGCGAGGAGCTGTTCGGGATCGACGTGCCGATCCGGCTCGGCGCCGCGGCGGCGCTGCTGCTGCTCGGCTTCGGCATCGCCCGCGACCTCGGGCGGGTCTTCGCGCCGGCGCTGTTCCGGCGCATGGACCCGGGGACCGCCGGGACCGTCGGGTTCCTCATCCGGCTGTTCTTCGCGGTGGTCGCGATGCTCGTCGCGCTGCGCGTCGCCGGCGTGACGAACCAGAACCTCGTCCCGGCCGCCGCCGCGTCCGCCGTGCTCATCGGCCTCGCGGCGCAGCAGACGCTCGGCAACCTCTTCGCCGGGGTCGTGCTGCTCAGCGCGCGGCCGTTCGTCGTCGGGGACCGCGTGCGCCTCCAGGGCGGCGACCTCGCCGGGCAGATGGAGGGGACGGTCGCCGGGCTCGGCCTCCTGCACACCGTCCTGTCCAACGGCGAGGACTCGATCCTCATCCCGAACCGCAGCGTCCTGAACGTCGCGATCATCCCGCTGCGCGAGCCCGAGAGCCTGAACCTCCGCGCGCGCCTGCGGCCCGGCGTCACGCCGCTCGACATCCAGCAGATCCTGCAGGGCATCGAGACCAAGACCCGCGGCGAGCCGCAGATCCTCCTCGAGGAGATCGACGGCGACGAGGTCGTCGTCCGCATCCGCGCCACGCCGCAGGATCCGCGCGAGGGCCCGCGCCTGGCAAGCGAGGTGCTGCAGGCGATCGGGCCCGAGACGCGCCGGCTCGAGCGCGACGAGCCCAGCCGGCACACCTCCTCGACCGTCCCCGACGCGCAGGTCGAGTTCGAGGGCCAGCACGACTGACCCGGTCGCGGTCAGCGCTTGTCGGCCTGGCCCTCGGCGACGCGCGAGCTGATCTTCGTGGCGCCCAGGCGGCGGGCGACGCGCTCGGCCACGCCGGGCGCCACCGATGCGAACGCCGCGCCGGCGCGCAGCGGGACCGGAGCGACCGAGATCTCGGCGGGCGCGCGCTCGATCGCGCGCACCACCGCGTCCGCGACGTCCTGCGGGGTGCGGGTGCCGACGCCGGGCGGGAGCTTCGTCCCGGCGTCGTGGAACATCCCCGCGTCGCGGATGAAGCCCGGGCTCACGACGCTCACGCCGACGCCGGTGCCGTGCAGATCGACGCGCAGGCCCAGTGCGAACCCGCGCAGGCCGAACTTCGTCGCGCTGTACATCGAGCTGTTCGGGTTCGCCGCCTTGCCCGACAGCGACGAGACGAACACGAGGCTGCCGCGGCCGCGCTCGACCATGCGGGGCGCGAGCTCGTGCGCGAGCACGATCGGCGCGCGGAGGTTGACGTCGAGCGTGCGGTCGACCTGCTCGAGCGTGAAGCGCTCCAGCCGGCCCGAGCCCGGCAGCCCGGCGTTCGCGACGAGGACGTCGACGTCGTGCGAGGCCGCGCACAGCTCCGCGAGCGCCGCGCGGTCGGCGAGATCGACCACGCGCGCCTCCGCGCCCAGCTCGGCCGCGAGCGGCTCGAGCACGTCGCCGCGCCGGCCGGTCAGGACCAGCCGCGCCCCGCGACGCCCGAGCTCGCGCGCGATCGCCTGCCCCAGCCCACCGGTCGCGCCGGTCACCAGCACCTTGCTTTCCGAGATCTTCACGGGCGCAAGACTCGCACGTGGCGCGCGGGCGGCGCGGCGCCGCTGCCAGCGACCCGCGCGGGCGGCGGCGCGGGGTCGCGTCCGCGCGCGGCGGCGCGGCGTCAGCGCGCGAAGACCGCGAGCGTCGCCGTGTAGCCGTGCAGGAAGCTCTCGCCGCCGACCGGGCCGATCTCGCCCGCGGCGAAGAACCCGGCGGCGGGGACGTCGTCGAGCTCGTCGCCGATCGTCTCGGCGTCGTGGTCGGGGAGCCCGAACAGGCCGCGCCCGCGCCCGTTGCAGGTGAAGACGAGCGCCCCCGCGGGCGGCGCGCCGCCGAGCGCCTCGCGCCGCAGCCCGAGCGCCTCGCGCAGGTCGCGGTCGGCCGAGTCGGCGTCGCGCGCGTGCAGCCGGACCACCTGGCCGGTCCGGACGCCCGGGCCGACCGCGATCGACCCCGCCTCCGGGTCCGCGCCCGTCAGCGCCCGCACGAGGAAGTCGCCCTGCAGGTAGTCGGGTTTTCCGCCGTCGACGACGATCCCCAGCAGCAGGCCGCGCGCGAGCATGTCCCGCTCGTGGACCGGCAGGTCGAGGATCACCTCGCGCAGCTTGCGCAGCGCGGGCGCGCCCGCCAGCTCGGCGATCAGCGGCCCGTCGGCGGCGGTCACCGTGAGCTCGGGACCGATCGGCGTCGCGCCCTGCGAGACGCACGGGATGAGCTCGACCCCGTCGAGCCGCAGCCCGACCGCGCCCTCGCGGACGACGTCGAAGTCGTGGAACAGGACCGTGCCGCCGTCGGGTGTCTCACCGCTCGCCACGCCCCCGAGCACCGGCACGCCCGGCGCCCGGCGGCCGAGCTCGCTCAGCACCTGGTCGGTGGGGAACGACCACGGATCGGGCAGGAGGATCGCGCCGCTCGCGCCCGCGAGCTCGGGGATCCCCGACACCGCGATGCCCTCGGTCACCTCGGCCACCTCGGCGTGGAACGGCCGCGCCTCGCCGCCGTCCAGGTGCGCGGCCCAGACCGAGATCGCGGTGCCCGACTCGATCTCGCGCCGCCCGCCGACGACGCCGCCCGCCCCGCAGCCCACGAGCCAGCGCGGGTTGAGCGCCTCGTGGACGGCGGCGAGCGTCGTCTCCGGCGTCACCAGATGCTCCCCGGAGGCGAACATCACGACGACGTCGGCCGGCTGGTCGCCGAGCGCCGCCCGCGCCGCCACCCCGGCCTCGAGCGCGGCGGTGCGCGGATCCCCGCCGACCGTCATGCCCGTTCCGATCGCGACGCCCATCGGTCGAGCGTACCCACGCCGCGCCCGAGCGTCGCGACCCCGCGGCCATACTCGACCTCGTGCGGACGATCATCGCGCTCTTCGGCCCCACCGCCGTCGGCAAGACCGACGTCGCGCTCGCGCTCGCGGACGCCCTGCGCGAACGCGGCGAGCGGCCGGTCGCGGTGTCGGCCGACGCGCTGCAGGTCTACCGCGGCCTGGAGATCCTCACCGGCGTCGCGGGCCCGGAGGAGCAGCGCCGCCTCGAGCACCGGCTCGTCTCGTTCGTGCCGGTCGACGCGACGTTCAGCGTCGGCGAGTACGCCCGGCTCGCGCACGCCGAGATCGACGACCTGCTCGCCGAGGGCGCGACGCCGATCGTCGTCGGCGGCACGGGCCTGTACCTCCGCGCGGCGCTCGCCGAGCTCGACCTGCGGCCCGCGCCGCCCGCCGAGGTCCGGCGCCGCTGGGAGCGGGAGCTCGCCGCCCGCGGCCCGGAGGCGCTGCACGCCGAGCTCGTCCGGCGCGCCCCGTGGACGGCCGAGCACGTCGGCCCCCGCGACCGCAGCCGGATCGTCCGCTACCTCGAGCTCGACGACCTCGGCGAGCTCGAGCCGCCGACCGGCCCGAACCGGCTGTGGACGGACGAGACCCGCCACCCGACGCGGCTCATCGGCCTCACCATGGACCGCGACGCGCTGCGCGAGCGGATCGACCGCCGCGTCGACGCGATGGTCGCCGCCGGCGCGATCGAGGAGGTCCGCGCCGCGCACCGCGCCGGGGCGTCGGAGACCGCCCGCAAGGCGCTCGGGTTCGAGCAGCTCCTCGCCGGCGACGTCGAGGCGATGAAGCGCCGCACCCGCCAGTACGCGCGCCGCCAGCTCACGTGGATGCGCAAGCTGCCCGGCGTCGAGCTCGTCGACATGACCGGACGGCATCCGGCCGACGCAGCCGCGATGATCCTCGGCCGATGAGGTTCGAGAAATGGCAGGCGCTCGGCAACGACTACCTGATCGTCACCGAGCCCGTCGATGCGGAGCAGGTCCGCGCGCTGTGCCGTCGTCACACCGGCGTGGGCGCGGACGGCGTGCTCGTGCTGGAGCGCTCGGACGAGCCGGGCTTCGTCGCGAACCTGCGCATCTTCAACCCCGACGGCAGCGAGGCCGAGCTGTCGGGCAACGGCGCGCGCCAGGCGCTCATGTGGCTGCACCGGCACGGGTGGGCGCCCGGCCGCCAGTTCTCGATCCGCACGATCGCCGGCGAGATCCGCGCGACCGTGCTCGACGAGCGCACGTGCCGCGTCGACATGGGCCGCGCGAAGGTCGGCGAGACCGGCGAGGTCGCGGGCTTCGCCTACCAGGCGCTCGAGGTCGGCAACCCGCAGTGCGCGATCCGGATCGCGACGCGCGAGGAGCTCGAGGCGCTCGACCTGCCCCGGGTCGGCCCGCCGATCGAGCGCGACCCGCGCTTTCCCAACCGCACGAACGTCTCGTTCTGGACCGAGCTCGAGCCCGGCCGCATCCGCGCCCGCATCTTCGAGCGCGGCGTCGGCGAGACGATGTCGTCGGGCACCGGCGCGACCGGCGCCGCGGTCGCCTACGTCCTGCGCGGCGGCGACTCGCCGGTGGAGGTCGAGCTGGACGGCGGCGAGCTGGTCGTCGACGTGGGGGAGGACCTGCACATCGACCTGACCGGCTGGGCGGTCCCCGTGTTCACCGGCGAGTGGCCGTGGACCCCTTCGCCCGGCCCCGGCGCAGCGTGATCGGGGAGGTCAGCGCGTCGACCACCTCGCCGCGCATGACCTGGATCCGCCAGTGCCCGGGCTGCCGGACCGTCATGCGGTAGCGGAAGTCCCGGCCGCGCACGCGCACGCGCCGCACGACGCGCCCGTTGCGGCGGACCTCCAGCGTCCGCGCCGGCGCGTTGCGCGGCGCGCCGAACACCCGCGCGCGCAGCTCGGCGCGGCGGGCGCGCAGCGTGCCGCCGATGATCGCCCGCCGGCGCCCGTCGCGCAGCTCGAGCCGCAGGTCCGACGAGCCCGGGCCGAGCACCTTCGCGTACGTGCGGTCGGCGCGGACCGCGTCGCGGATGCCGCGCTCGGACAGCCGGCGCGCGAACACGACCGTGCGGCCCGTGCCGACCGGCGACTGGGTGACCGGGTTCTCCGGCTCGCCGGCGTGGTGGCTGTCGGACACCGCGACCGCGGCGATGCGGTGGCCGGCGTTCCAGAGCCGGTCGTACAGGTCGATCGCGGTCGTCGTGAACGCGTTCGGCGAGCCGCCGGGCGTCGGCGGCCCGGTGTGGACCTCGAGCGCGTCGACCTGCGACCAGTCGGTCGCGCCGGCGCCGTAGTCCCACGGGCAGCCGCGGCACAGCGAGCGGAACGCCTCGTTGGACGACGGGAAGATCGTCGGGTGGTTGACCTGCGTGAAGCCGCCCGCCGCCCGCACCTCGCGGAAGATCCGGAACGGCGACCGCGGGCCGCGCAGCGTGCGCCACCCGTTGCCCAGCCACTCCAGGACGGGCCCGGTGCGGTGGTCGACGTACCGCGCCGAGACGTGGTTGTTCGTGTGGCCGAAGTAGGTGATGACCTCGCTCGACCGCGCGAGCAGCCGGCCGGGGTAGCGCGCCTGATGGCGGCCGAGCTCACCCCAGCCCGCCGACGTCACGTAGTCGGAGAACGTCACGAAGTCCAGGCCCGCGCGCTTGAACGCGTAGTCGGCCGTCTCGCGGATCGTCGCGTCGCCGAGCGCCGAGTGCTCGGCATGGACGTGCAGGTCGCCCTCGTACCAGCCGGCCCGCCGCCGGGCCGGCGTCGTGTCGTAGCGCGCCGGCCGGTACGGCTCGTCGGCGAACGCCGGGTCGCTGGAGAGCTCGATCTCCAGCCGCCACGCCACGACCCCGTCGGCGTCGCCGGCCTCCCGGCCGATGATCGCCGCGACGCCGAGCTCGGCATGCCACGTGCCCGCGGGGATCGGGCCGGGGATGAAGCCGCGCGTCGTCTTGCCCGGCACGTGGCCCTTCGGGCGCGCCCGGTACTGCGCCTCGCTCGAGAACCCCTCCGGCGAGACCGTCACGTCCGGGTGCGACGAGCCGCCCCAGCCGCGGAACTCGTTCCCGGGCGCCCACAGCCCGAGGTCGAGCGTGTGCTTCTGCGTGCCCTGGGCGGGCTGGTCGTAGCAGTACTTCACGCGCACCGCGGTCGTGCCCGCGGGCACGCTGAACGGCACCATCACGTACGAGTGCAGGACATCCGCGCCGAACTGGCCGGTGATGACCTGCGTGGGGGTGATCGGGTCGCCTGGGCAGGCGGCGGGAACGCCCTCCTGGGCGGCGGCGGAGGCCGGCAGCGCGAGGGCGAGGACGGCGAGGGCGGGACAGGCGAAGCGACGCACGGCCATGATCCTGCCCGACGGCGCGGACGGGCGCCAGGGCGCTAGGTTGGCGGCCCATGAGCAGCGAGACGCAGAGCGCCGCCGGCGCAGGGCTGAGCACCATCGACGCCGAGTCCGGCAAGGTCCTGGACGCCTGGTATCCCGCGCCCGCGCTGGGGACGGACCCGACGCCGGTGGACGGGCTGCCCGACGCCGAGCGGACCGACGCGGTCCGCGGCGTGCGCGTCGTCCCGGTCGTCACGCGGATCGAGCGGCTCGACGAGCCGCCCGCCGGCGCGGCCGACGCCTACCTGCGCCTGCACCTGCTCTCCGCGCGCCTCGTCCGCCCGCACGAGATCAACCTCGACGGCATCTTCGGGGTGCTCGCGAACGTCGCGTGGACGAGCCTCGGCCCGGTCGACGTCGCGCAGATCGAGCAGGTCCGCACCCGCGTGCGCGCGTCCGGCGGCCACCTCGAGGTCTACGGCGTCGACAAGTTCCCGCGGATGACCGACTACGTCGTCCCGGCCGGCGTGCGGATCGCCGACGCCGACCGCGTCCGCCTCGGCGCGCACCTGGCCGAGGGCACGACGGTCATGCACGAGGGCTTCGTGAACTACAACGCGGGCACGCTCGGCGCGTCGATGATCGAGGGCCGCATCAGCGCCGGCGTCGTCGTCGGCGACGGCTCGGACGTCGGCGGCGGCGCGTCGATCATGGGCACGCTGTCGGGCGGGGGCAAGCAGGTCATCTCGATCGGCAAGGGCTGCCTGCTCGGGGCGAACGCCGGCCTGGGGATCTCGCTCGGCGACGACTGCGTCGTCGAGGCGGGGCTCTACCTCACCGCCGGGACCCGCGTGACGATGCCCGACGGCCAGGTCGTCAAGGCGCTCGAGCTGAGCGGCGCGTCGAACCTGCTCTTCCGCCGCAACAGCCAGACCGGCGCGGTCGAGGCGCTGCAGCGCAGCGGCACGTGGGGCGGGCTCAACGAGATCCTGCACGCGAACTGACGAGCAGCTCGGCCGCCCGCCGGCACGCGTCGAGGCCCGGCACGAGCGCGACGCGGACGTGGCCCTCGCCGCCCGCGCCGAGCCACGAGCCGGGCGCGACGACGATCCCGTGCTCGAGCAGCGCCTCGGCGAAGGCGACGTCGTCGCCGGACGGGACCCGCATCCAGAGGAAGAACGAGGCGTCGCCGCCCGCGGGCTCCAGCCCCGCCTCGAGCAGCGCGGGCAGCAGGACCTCGCGCTTGGCGGCGTAGCGGGCGCGGACCTCGGCGACGTGCGCGTCGTCGTTCCACGCCGCGACCGACGCGTGCTGGACGAAGAGCTGCGGCGTCGTGCCGGCGCTCGGCCGGTGCCGGCGCAGCGCGGCGACGATCTCCGGGTCGCCGGCGACGAAGCCCGACCGGTAGCCCGGCATCGACGAGCGCTTGGAGAGCGTGTGGAACGCCAGCACGTTCGTGCGGTCGCCGAGCTGGAGGGCCGACGGGGGCGGCTCGCCATCGAACCACAGCTCGCAGTACGCCTCGTCGGACGCGAGCACGACGTCGTGCGCGCGGCAGCGCTCGGCCGCCTCGGCCAGCCACGACAGCGGCGCGACCGCCGCGGTCGGGTTGCCGGGGAAGTTCAGCCACAGCAGCCCGAGGCGCTCCCACGGCAGCGCGTCGAGGTCGGGCAGCCAGCCGCGCTCGGCGCGCAGCGGCATCCGCACGACCTCGCGGCCGGCGAAGAGCGCGCCGCGCTCGAACACCGGGTAGCCGGGGGTCGGCACCGCCACCGCGCCGTCGACGACCTGGGCGAGCTGGTAGATCGCCTCCTTCGAGCCGAGCGTCGGGACCACCTCGGTGTCCGGGTCGACGGTCGCGCCGAACCGCCGCGCCACCCAGCCCGCCGCCGCCTCGCGCAGGGCGGGCAGCCCGACCGCGGTCGGGTAGCCCGAGATCTCCTCGGCGCGGACCGCGTCGACGAGCGCCTCCCGGATGAACGGCGGGACCGGCTCGCGCGGCTCGCCCTGACCGAAGTCGATGACCTCGACCCCGGCCGCGGCCAGCCGCGTGCGCGCCTCGTTGAGCCGCACGAAGGGGTAGGTCTGCAGGCCGGCGAGGACGGGGCTGAGCTTCATGGCGTCGCGAGGTTCTCGAGGATCTCGTAGGAGCGGACGAGCGCGTCGATCGCGACCTGCTCGTCGCGCGTGTGGGCGAAGCGCGGCTCGCCCGGCCCGAAGTTCACCGCGTCGACGCCGAGGCGGGCGAACTCGGCCACCGGCGTCCACGCCTGCTTGGGCTCCCACGCCAGGCCCATCGCGCGCAGGCGCGCGACGACCGGGTTGTCCGCGGAGGGGACCGCGCCGGACGGCGCGTTGGAGAACACGTCGACCTCGACGCCCGCGGCCACCTGCGCGACGCGCCGCTCGGCCTCATCGGCCGAGGTGCCGGGCGCGTAGCGGTAGTTCAGGTGCGCCTCGGCGCGGTCGGGGATGATGTTCTGCGCGATCCCGCCGGAGATCTGCGTCACCGACATCGCCTCGACGAACGTCAGGCCCTCGAACCGGCGCTCGGTGTGCGGCTCGGCCGCGACGGCCCGCACGGCGGCGGCGAGGCGGTGGATCGCGTTGTCGGCCAGCCACGGCCGCGCCGAGTGGCCGCTGCGCCCGTGGGCGACCAGGCGCGCGTTGATGTTCCCGACGCAGCCGGCGTGCAGCGCGTTGCCTGTCGGCTCCATGACGATCGCCAGCGGCGTGTCGCGCAGCGCCGGCTCGCGCTCGAGCAGCGGGGTGAGCGCGCTCTCGGCCCACGGCAGCTCCTCGCGCGGGAAGAAGACGTAGCGGTACGGCGCGCCCGCCAGCGCGAGCTCGACCATCACCGCCAGCGCGCCCTTCATGTCGGCGGCGCCGAGCCCGTGGACGGCGCCGTTGCCGCGCCGCCCGGGACGGTTGCCCTGCGCCGGGACGGTGTCGAGATGGCCGGCCAGGACGATCGGGCCCGAGCCGGCCACGACGCACCCGTCGCCGGCGTCCCGGACCTCCACGCCTGCCGCGCGCAGGACCGCGAGCACGTGCTCGGAGAGCGCGCGCTCGTCGCGCGACTCGGAGGGGATGTCGATGAGCTCGAGGGTGCGGGCGGCGAGTCGTTCGGCCGTCATCGGCCCAGGACACTAGAGACAAAGCCTCTACAGAACCTGCAAAGCACTGAAGTTCTGGCCTGCCGGTGCCGAGGAAGGGCGAGATGGCGGCGCTCCGGCAGTCCCCCGTCGCGCGCTTCAGCGTGATCAGCCTCGTCACGATGGCGGCGCTGGCGGCTGTGCTCGGCGTCGTGCTCCAGCGCCGCATCGACGACCGTGCCCTGGAGAGCGCCGCGAGCAGCAGCGCGGTCCTCGGCGAGCTGGCCGTCCGCCGGTACGTCACGCCCGGGGAGCTGGCCTCGTCCTCGCTGGGGGCGAGCACGATCGAGGAGCTCGACGACCACCTGCGCACGGCCGCGCTGCGCGACATCGGCGTCCAGAAGGTCAAGGTCTTCGACGGCGCGCGGCGCCTCGTCTACAGCACCGACCGCGGCAAGGTCGGCACGGCCGCCGGCGCGCAGAGCAACGTCGCCCGCGCGCTGCGCGGCGAGCGGATCAAGTCGCTGTCGCGCGGCACCGACGACGACGGGACGGGCGAGCAGACGCTGTCGGTCTACGCGCCGCTGCGCTACCCGGGCCGGTCCGCGCCGTCCGGCGCGTTCGAGGTGTACCTCGACTACGGTCCGACGGCCGCCGCCGCGCGCAACGACATCCTCACGATGTGGAGCCTGGTCGGGGGCGGCCTCGTCGTCCTGTGGGTGACGCTCTTCCGGCTCGTCCGGCGCGTCTCGCGCGCGCTGCGCCGCCAGGTCGCCGAGAACCTGCACCAGGCCACCCACGACCGGCTGACCGGGTTGCCGAACCGCTCGCTGCTGTTCGAGCGCCTCGGCGAGACCGCCGCCGCGGGCCCCGCGGCGCTGCTGCAGCTCGACCTCGACGGCTTCCGCGAGATCAACGACACGCTCGGCCACGACCACGGCGACGAGCTGCTCGTCGAGGTCGCGCGCCGGCTGCGCGAGACCGCCGCGCCGGACGACCTCGTGGCGCGGCTCGGCGGCGACGAGTTCGCGGTCCTGCGCGCCGGCGTGCGCGAGGAGGACGAGGCGCGCGAGCTGGCCGGGGCGCTCGGTGACGCGCTCAGGGCCCCGCTCGACGTCCGCGGCACGACCGTCGTGATCGACGCGACGACCGGCATCGCGCTCGCGCCGCGCCACGGCCGCGACGCGGGCACGCTGGCCCGCCGGGCGGAGGTCGCGATGTACCAGGCCAAGCGCCGCCACGCCCAGGTCGGCGTGTACGACGCCGACAGCGACCACCACAACCGCGGGCGGCTCGAGCTGCTCGGCGAGCTGGGGCAGGCGATCCGGCGCGGCGAGCTCGTCATGGCCTACCAGCCGAAGGTCGAGCTGGCGTCCGGCGTCGTGCGCGGGGTGGAGGCGCTCGTGCGCTGGCAGCATCCCGAGCACGGGCTGCTCGGCCCCGGCGCGTTCGTCCCCGCCGCCGAGGTGACGAGCCTCGTCCGGCCCCTGACGCTCCACGTCATCGACGCCGCGCTGCGCGCCCACCGGACCTGGGCCGACGACCACGGCCTCGAGCTGCCGGTCGCGGTGAACCTCGCCGGCCCGTCGGTGATGGACGCGTCGATGCCCGCCGCGGTCTCGGCGCTGCTCACCGACCACGAGGTCCACCCGTCGGCGCTGACGCTCGAGATCAGCGAGCGGACGATGATGAGCGACCTCGCCGGGGCGCTGCGCGTCCTGGACGACCTGCGCGCGCTCGGCGTGCGCCTGTCGCTCGACGACTTCGGGACCGGGCAGACCTCGCTCGCCCAGCTCCGCCAGCTCCCGCTGCACGAGATGAAGGTCGACCGGTCGCTGGTCGTCGGCGACGGGCGCCTGCTCGCGTCGGTGGTCGAGATCGCGCACCGGTTCGACCTGCGCGCGGTGGGCGAGGGGGTCGAGACCCCGGAGGTCGCGGCCGCGCTGCGGGCCGCCGGGTGCGACGAGGCCCAGGGCTTTCTCTTCGCGCGGCCGATGTGGGCCGACGCCGTGCCGGACTGGGTCGCCGGCCAGGCCGAGCTGCGCGCGGCCTAACCCGCCGGCGTGTGGCGGCCGACGTCGACCGCCTTCGAGCGCGCCAGCTCGCGGCCGTCCGCGTCGAGCGCGGCGACCGCCACGTAACGCTCGGCGCTGAAGCGGACGATCGCCGTCTCCAGGTCCGTCCACGGCGCGTCGCCGGGGACCGGGCGCAGCTCGTCGGGCGACGGCCCGGCGAGCAGCCGCCAGCGGTCGACCTCGGTCGCGCCGTTCCAGCTCGCCCACACGGCGACCTGCGCCTCCTCGCGCTCGGCGTGGATCGCGGGCGGCGCCTCGGGCCGGCCGCGCCAGCGCGCGTGGTAGGCGCGGTAGGTGTCGTAGTGGGCCGGGAGCTGGGCGGTGAACACCGGCCTGCCGCCGGCGTCGTGGCGCGAGAACGTGCCGGTCGAGCCCCACCCGACCATGGTCCCGCCGCCGGCGAGCGTCTGGGCGTTGCCCTGGCTGAGCGCCCACATGCGGTGCGGGTGGACGATCTCGCGCTCGAGCGTGACGCGGCGGCGGCGCTCGTCCAGCCGCAGGACCTTCACGCTCGACGGCGGCTGGCCGCGCCTGCCCTCGCCCTCGCGCTCGGCGGCGTTGTCGAAGAGCTGGACGCGGCCGTCGCCGAGCCAGCGGGCGTCGTGCTGGATGCCGAACTCGGCGCCCTCGCCCATCCGGAAGTCGCTCTTCTTGCCGCCCAGGCGCCAGATCACGTCGCCGGTCCTGCGGTCGACCTTGTAGATCGCCGACGTGTGGCGGGCGCTGACGAGCAGGTTGCCGTCGTCGTCCTCGGCGACCGAGTTGATGTGGAAGTAGTCCCACGACTGGTCGCGGTCCTCGGGCAGCTCGCGGTGGCTCTCGGACGGCTCGACGTGGTCGAGGCTGTGCCACTCGAGCAGGACCTCGCCGGAGTCGACGTCGATCTCCTGGACGATGCCCTCGGTCACCTGCGCGTCCGGGCCGCCGCCGAGCTCGGTCAGGTCGCGCCGCTGGCGCGCGTAGATCGTCACGAGCGCCGTGCCGCGTGGGGTGAGGAGGAACTCGTGCAGGTCGATCGTGTGGCCGTTGCCCGCCTGGACGGTGGCGACCGTCCGGTACCGCTGGTCGACGATGACGCCCTCGCCGCGGCCGATGCCGTACTTGCTCGCCGCGCCCTGCCACCAGGTGAGGACGGGCTCGCCGCGGAAGCGCTGGACGCGCACGTCGGTGACCGGCTCGCCGTCGGGGGCGGGCCGCCACCACACCGTGCGGCCGTGGCCGTCGAGCGCGAGCGCGCCCTGCTGGTGGGCGTCGCCGTCGCGTTTCACGTTCTCCAGCCGCGGCGAGACGAACGTGAGGCCGTCGGCGCCGTCGGCGCGCTCGACCGCGACCGGCGGCGGCTGCAGGTCCGGCCGGCTGCGCAGCGGGGCCGGCGCGGGCGGGCCCTGCGGGCCCTCGGAGGCCTGCGGCTTGGCGCCGCCGCCGCTCCCGCCGCACCCGGCGGCGGCGAACGCGGCCGCCACGGCGGCGGCGAGGATGGTGCGGGCGGGCACGGGAACTCGACGCATAGGGCGATCGGCGGGGCACGGCGCCCCTGCCGGCCGCACCCTACTAGGGTGGGCGCGCGCCTGATCGACCACGAGGAGGACACGGACACGTGAGACGACCCAGAGGATCCGGCCGCCGACTACTCCTGGGCGGGGTGGTGCTGATCGCGGCGGTCGCGGTCGCGGCGCTCGCCTTCGGGCAGAGCGACGACGGCGCCGACGGCCCGGCCGGCCCCGTGTACGCGTTCCCGTCCCCGGGGACGCCGACCGCGTCACCACGCAGCGAGGTGAGCTTCCGCGGCGTCGCGCCCGACCAGCTCGGCGAGGTCCGGGTCGCCGGCTCGCGCAGCGGCGAGCGGCAGGGCAGGGTCGTCGCACACTCCGACGGCCGCGGGGCGAGCATCGTGTTCTCGCGGCCGTGGCGCGCCGGCGAGAAGGTCACGGTCCGGACGTCGCTGGACGTGGCCGGCGCCCGCGACGGCGACTTCTCCTTCACGACCACGGGCCGCCCGCGCGAGGGCCTGGGCAGCGGCCAGACGAACCTGCCGCCGAACCTGCGCGAGCAGCTCTTCGGCCAGCGCGGCAAGGCGAAGGCCGGGCCGGGCACGCGGTTCCGCTCGCGGCCGGACCTGCGGCCGGTCGAGGTCGAGATCACGCGGCCGGCACGGCGCGGGCTGCCCGACGGCTACAACCTCATCTCCCCGAAGACCGTCTTCGGCGCAAAGCCCAAGCCCGGCACCGACTTCGGCCCGCTCATGGTCGACGACGAGGGCGAGCCGGTGTGGTTCGCGCCGATCACCCGCGGCAAGGTCAACGACTTCCGCGTGCAGACCTACCAGGGCAAGCCGGTCCTCACCTGGTGGCAGGGCCGCCAGGTGCTCGGCACCGGCGAGGGCGAGATGCAGATCGTCGACCAGAGCTACCGGTCGATCAAGCGCGTCCGGGCCGGCAACGGCTACTCGTTCGACTTCCACGAGGCGTTCATCACCGAGCGCGACACGATGCTCGGGCTCATCTACAGCCCGGTCGCGTGGGACCTGCGCAAGGTCGGCGGCCCGAAGAACGGCCGCGCGATCGACGCGGTCGTCCAGGAGGTCGACATCGCCACCGGGCGCGTGCTGTTCGAGTGGCACAGCCTCCAGCACGTCCCGATCGAGCAGGGCTACGGCCGCCACCCGGTGAGCCGGACGCAGCCGTACGACTACTTCCACGTCAACTCGGTGCGCGAGGACACCGACGGCAACCTCATCATCAGCGCCCGCGACACCCACACGATCCACAAGATCCACCGGGGGACCGGGAAGGTCATGTGGACGGTCGGCGGCAAGCGCAGCACGTTCCGGATGCCGCGCAACGCCCGCCCGGCGTGGCAGCACGACGTCCAGCGCGCCCCCGACGGGACGCTGCGGATCTTCGACAACCAGGCGGCGCCGCGGGTGCGCCCGCGGTCGCGGATCCTGTGGCTGCGCCTCGACGAGAAGACCAGGCGGGCGCGGGTCGCCCGCCAGTTCGAGCACCCCGACGACCTGTCGGCCGGGACCCAGGGCAACGCCCAGGACCTCGGAGACGGCATCACGTTCATCGGCTGGGGCTCGCAGGGCTACTTCAGCGCGATCGACAAGGACAACCGCCTGCTGTTCGACGCCCGCGTGGCCCGCGGCAACGACACCTACCGCGCCTACCGCCAGCCGTGGGTCGGCAAGCCGCCGACCAAGCCGGCGGTGGCCGCCGAGCGGCGCGGGTCGGGCACGACCGTCTGGGTGAGCTGGAACGGCGCGACCGAGGTCGCCGAGTGGGAGGTCCTGGCCGGTGACAGCGCCGACGGCCTGCAGCCGGCGCGGTCGGCGCCGCGCGACGGGTTCGAGACCGCGATCCGGATCCCCGGCCGGCCCGCGTTCGTGGCGGTGCGGGCGAAGGACGCGCAGGGCGCCGAGCTCGGCGTCTCGCGGGCCGAGCGGGTCAGGTCCGCGCGCTGACCTGACGTGGGGTGGAGCGGGGCGGCCCGCGGGCCGCGCCGCTCCGCCGCGTCAGCGCGGGCGCTGGGCGGACAGCGCGCGGTCGGCGACCGGGACGCCGAGCGGGCGGTCGCCGAGCGCGGCGACGGCGAAGCGCGCGAAGCGCGCCGTGCCGGTCCCGCGGCACGACAGGCCGACGCGGGTCGGTCCCTCGCCGAGCGCCGCCGGGCCCTCGGGCACCCGGACGAGCCGCCCGCTCCGGTGCACGTAGGCGGCAAGCGCGCCGCCCGGCGCGACGGTGACCATGAGCCGCACCGGGCGCCGGCGCGGCACCCGGACCGACGGGCCGAGCCGCACGTCGTCGCCCCGGCGGCGGACGGCCAGCACGCGCCCGTCGCGGACCTCGACGCCCCGCTGGACGCCCTCGCGGTCGCGGACCACGAGCGCGGGCACGCCGTCGCCGCCGCCGTCGCCCTCGGCGCGCCGGCGCAGGACGGTCACGGCGACGCTGAAGCGGTCGGCGGCGACCTGGCGCGTGATGAGCGCGTGGGTGCCGCAACCGAGCTCGAGGCGCCCGTCGCCGACGCTCACCGCCGGCGGGTCGCGGCGCATGATCCACTGCCAGCCGAGGCCGAGCACGGGCGAGCGGAAGTCGTCGGCAAAGCGCACCGCCGCGGGCTCCTGGACGCCGCCGAGCGGCGCCGGGCCCGCGGCGGGCGGCGTCCCGGCGCTTCCGAACACCGGCCAGCCGTCCGCGCCGATCGTGACCGGGCTCAGGACCCCCTGCCGCCGGCGGTTTGCGACATCGCCGCCCGCGTAGGCGTGGTGCAGGTAGTACAGGCGGCCGTCGGGCAGGTCGACGAGCGTGCCGTGGCCCGGGCAGCGCAGCAGCTCGCCGCTCTCCAGGAGCGGCCGGCGCGCCTTGACGTACGGCCCGAGCAGCGACGGCGCCCGCGCGACAGACGTCACGTACGTGCACGGCGGCCGGCAGCAGTTGCCGGCCGAGTAGACGAGGTACCACCACGGCCCGCGCTTGACGAGCGCCGGGCCCTCCGTCACGCCGCGCTCCCAGCCCAGGTCGGGCGCGATGAGCGGGACCGGCGAGCCGACCACCTCGAGCGCCGCCAGGTCGACCTGCTGGATCCACAGGCCTCCCCCGACGCCCTTGGCCTTCCACACGAGCCAGTCGGTCCCGTCCTCGCGGCGCACCGCCACGGGGTCGATCGCGCCGCCCGGGCGGCATGTCAGCGCGCCGCGGTCGGTCCACGGACCCTGCCCGCGGGGCGCCGTCGCCGCGCCGATGCAGAACCGCCCCGCGCGCCGCAGGCCCGCGTAGAGGACGACCAGACGCCCGTGCGCCCACGTGATCTCCGGCGCCCAGAACCGCTTGCCGCGCGCCCACTCGGGCGCCTCCGGGAGGACGGCGCCGACCTGCCGCCAGGAGACCAGGTCGCGCGAGTGCAGGACCGGGAACGCCGGCGCCCACCGGTCCGAGGTCGCGGTCGCGAAGAACTCGCCGCCGACGCGGACGACCGACGGGTCCGGGTACTCGCCCGGCAGAACCGGGTTGCGGTACTCGGCCGAGGCGGCGCCGGCGCCGAGCGCGAGGGCCCCGGCCGTCAGCAGGATGACGATCGCGGCGCGCACGGGCGGGCAGCGTAATCGCTCGGCCGCCGGGTGCGCCGGAGGCGTGCGTTACGGTGGCGCGCTGCATGGCCGACGACCCGCGAGAGCCGCACACCCGCGACCCGCGCTGGACGCGCAGGCGCTTCCTTCGCACGTCCGCGGCCGGCCTGGGCGGCGTGGCGCTGCTCGGCGGCGGCGGCGCGCTGGCGCTCAGCCAGGCGCGCCGCGACGACGACAGCGAGCCGCCGCCGATCGTCAAGCCCGCCGAGCCGCTCAACCTCGTCGTGATCTGCCTCGACACGGTCCGCAGCGACCACGTCGGCGCCTACGCCCGAGACGGGATCCGGCCGGACCGCGCGGTCAGGACGCCGAGCATCGACCAGCTCGCCCGCGAGGGCCTGCGGTTCTCGCACTTCCGCTCGGAGGTGTTCCCGACCGGCCCGTCGCGGCGCTCGGTGTACACCGGCAACCGCACGTTCCCGATGGACGGCTGGAAGCCCGAGGACGACTCGCCGCACATCTACGGCTGGCAGCGGATCCCCGCGGGGCAGGAGACGATCGACCAGGTCCTGCGCCGCAACGGCTACCGGACGGCGATGGTCACCGACAACCCGTGGATGCTCAAGCCGTCGTGGAAGCGCTTCCGCCAAGGCTTCGACGACTTCCGCGCCGTGTGGAACCAGGAGCACCAGCGGCTGCGGGCGGGCGCGAAGACCGAGCGGATCGACATCGCCGACTTCGTCCCGCGCGCGCTCCTGCGTCGCCGCGAGGAGGAGAAGCGCGTCGCCTCGTACCTGAAGGTCGTCGAGCGCTACATGCGCCACACCCGCACGTTCGAGCGCGAGGACGACTGGTTCTCGCCGCGCGTGTTCCGCCAGTCGATGGACTGGCTCGACGAGCACACGCGCCGGCGGCCGACCCAGCCGTTCGCGCTGTTCGTCGAGTGCTACGACCCGCACGAGCCCTGGGATCCGCCGAAGAAGTACGTCGACCTCTACGACGACCCCGACTACCGCGGCGTCGAGCCGGTCCAGCCGTTCTACGGCTCGGACCGCTACCTGTCGCGCCGCGAGACGCAGCGGATGCGCGCGCTCTACGCCGCCGAGCTGACGATGGCCGACCGCTGGATGGGCAACGTGCTCGAACGGCTCGAGGAGCACCGCCTCATGGACCGCACGGTCGTCGTGTTCTGGTCCGACCACGGCATGTCGCTCGCCGAGCGCGGCTACGTGGGCAAGAACCCCAACCAGCTCTACGCCGAGATCGTCGACTCGCCGCTCATCATCCGCCACCCCGAGCGGCGCAAGGCCGGGCAGACGAGCGACTACCTGGCCCAGAACCACGACATCCCCGCGACCGCGCTGGCGATGCTCGGCTTCGCGGCGCCAAGGCAGAACGACGGCCACGACCTGTCGCCGCTGTTCCGCGACGAGGACGTCCAGGAGCGCGAGGTCCAGACCGCCGGCTACAACGACTACGTCTTCGCCGCCGACGGCCGCTGGTCGTACATCGACTCGAACCGCTTCAAGAACCCGAAGCTCTACGACCGGCGCAAGGACCCGCGCGAGCAGCGCGACGTCTCCTCCGACCACTACGACGTCGTCCAGCGGATGCGCAAGGCGATCCGCGAGGACGCCGGCAACCGCACGATCCCGCGCTACTAGCCCGGGCCGGACGCGCCGCTGAGCGCGCGCGGCAGCGTCACGCGCCCGGCGAGCAGCGGCCGCAGCGCGAGGCCGAGCCCCGCGAAGCCGCCCGCGACGAGCACCGGCATGACCGGCAGGCTGTGGCGCGCCTCGGAGACGAGCACGACGTTCACCGCGGTCACGTACGCGATCACGATCGCGACGGTCGCCAGCTCGGCCCGGCGCGGCCCGCGGGCCAGGCCGGCGACGAGCCCGATCATCCCGGCGGCCACGAGCAGCAGGTGCAAGGCCCGGATCCAGGTCCGGACGTTGCGGTACGTGCCGACCGTGTAGCTGCCCCACAGCCGCCAGACCTTCTCGGCCGCCATGCCGGTGAACCCGACCGGGTCGCCGAGCACGTGGTCACGGATGTTCTCCATCGCGGCGGCGCGCAGCGCGGCCTCGCGGTCCAGGTCGGGCCGCCGTGCGGCGACGGTGTCGATCACCCGCTGCTGGGGCAGGCGCCAGAACGGCTCGTCGCGCAGCTCGGGGTAGCGCTCGCCGACCTCGGCGGCCAGCTCGCGCTTGAGGCCGAACATCGACCCGCCGCCCGGCGTGTACGTGCCGACGAAGAGGTTCGACGCGCCGCCGCTCGACACCGGGACCGGCTTGCCGGCCACGGACCACACGTAGACCGACCACGGCAGCGTCGGTACGAGGATCCCGGCGAGCATCACCGCGCCCAGCGTCAGCCCGCGCCGGCGGCCCTCGGCGCGCCACAGGACGGCGGTCAGCAGGGCGGCGATGAGCAGCGGGACCGCCACGAGGTCGGCGCGGACGAGCACGGTCAGGCCGAGCAGCAGGCCGGCGCCGGCCGCCCACCGCCACGTGCGGCGGCGCAGCGCGAGCACCACCGCGCACAGCGCGATCGTCAGCATGAGCGCGCCGAGCGGCTCGGTCAGCAGGTCGCCGGTCGCGTCGATGAGCGGCGGGTAGAACGCGATCGCCGCCGCCGCGGCCAGCCCCGGCACCGGCCCGGCGATGAGGTAGGCGAGCAGGAACGTCGCCGGGATCGTCGCCGTCCCGAACGCCCACTGCAGCGGGTAGGCGGACGGCACGTCCCAGCGCTCGCCCTCGGTGATGACCGGGCGGATCTTGTGCGCGAGCGCGAACACCGCCGGGGCGCCCGGCGGCCAGCGGACCGGGTCGGCCATCTCCGGCGCGCCATAGGTCCCGTGCCGGGCGAGGTTGCGCGCGAGGCGGGCGTAGGCGCGCTCGTCGACCGACTGGTACTCGCTGGGGTTCGCGGCCGGCTCGACGCGCAGCGCGCCGCCGCCCGCGGTGATGAGGACGAGCAGGCCGAAGACGACGGCGTTCGCGGCGATCCAGGCGCGCACCGCGACCAGTCTGCCGGGTCGCGAGGCGGAGCGGCCGCTCACCGCAGCCGCGGCAGGCGCCGCTCGAGCCAGTCGGCGAGCGTCCGGGCGTAGGTGGCGCTGAGGTGGTACGTGTCGCGGTAGACGAGCGCGTTGCCCACGACGGCGGGGCAGCGCCGCCCCCGCGGCGTCCGCGGGCACAGGATCGTCATCGGGTCGATGACCTTGACGTTGCGCCGGGCCTGGCGAGCGCCGCGCGCGTCGAACGCGAACAGCGGGTTGCGCCGGGGCTTGAACGCGCAGCGGCGCAGCTCGCCGGCGTGCTCGGACACGCAGGAGGCGACGTCGAACGGCGCGCGCGCCTGGTCGCGGATGACGGCGATCCGGGCGCCGGTCCGGGCCAGGCGCCGGAACGTCCGCGCGTAGCCCGCCTCGAGCAGCGGCTGGCTCTGCATCCGCGTCAGCCGCTTGCCGCCGACCTTCACGCGGAAGCGCTTGTCGGTCGAGCTGCTCACCACGACGAGGTCGGGCTTCTCCTCGCGCTCGATGCGCCGCAGCGTGTTCTCGCGCCATACGTTGCACGTCGGCTGGTAGTCGACCGCCCCGATCGGGCAGCTCGCGCGGGTCAGGCCGACCAGGCGCCACCCGCGCCTGCGGGCGATGCGGCGCATCGCCGGGAAGTACTGCAGCGCGTGCGAGTCGCCGAACACGACGACCGTGCGCCGGCCCTTCGGGTCGCCGTACACGCACGCCTTGGACTCGCGCCGCAGGCCCTTGGCCAGGCAGCCGTCGTCGAAGAGCGCGCCCTTGTCGTCCTTGGCGTCGCGCGGGCTCGGCCGGACCGCGGTGGCCTTGCTCTGGATCGCCTCCGACACCGGCACGCGCGCGCCGGCCACCGCGCTCTCGACCGCGGTCGGGATGCCGGGGCGCAGGACGACGAGCGACAGGCCGGCGACGACGGCCGCGGCGGTGCAGCTCAGCCCGATCGCCAGCGCGCGGCGCGGGCGCATGGCGAGCGTCCGCGAGCGCCGGAAGCGCTCCTCGATGAGGTGGTGGGTGATGATCGTCGGGACCGCGGCGGCGAGCGTGATGAGCACCCGCTCGCGCGTCGTCGGCTGGCCCCACAGGGCGGCGGCGAAGACGAGCGCCGGCCAGTGCCACAGGTAGTAGGCGTACGAGATCCGGCCGAGGAACTGCATCGGCGCGAGCGTCAGGACCTTGATCGGCGCGGTCATCGTGGTGGCGGTGCCGGCGATGATCACCGCGGCGGTCGCGCCGACCGGCAGCAGCGCCTGCCAGCCGGGGTACGGCGTGCGCGCGTCGTAGACGACGGTCGTGACGACGAGCACGACCAGGCCGCCGGCGGCGAGCGTCCAGCCGATCGCGCGGTGCAGCCGCAGGCCGGTGGGCAGCAGCAGGAACAGCGCCGCGCCCGCGGCGAGCTCCCACGCGCGGGTGAACGTCGAGAAGTACGCCTGCTGGGGGTCGACGACGCTGTACCGGACGCTGTAGACGAGCGAGGCGGCGCCGATCGGCGCGACGAGCACGAGCAGGATCCCGCGGCGGCCCCAGCCCGCGCGCGCCACCCACGCGCTCGCCGCGAGCAGGAGGAGCGGCCACAGGAGGTAGAACTGCTCCTCGACCGACAGCGACCAGTAGTGCTGGACGGGGCTGACCTGGCCGTCGTCGAACGCGAAGTAGTCGACGAACTCGGCCATGAAGTGCCAGTTGGCGAAGTACAGCGCCGCGGAGACGATGTCGCCCGACACGTCGTGCAGGCGCGCGACGGGGAAGGTCAACAGCCCGAGCACGGCGATCACCGCGAGCACCGTCACCGCCAGCGGCAGCAGCCTGCGGGCGCGGCGGGCGTAGAAGTCGCGGATCGAGAGGGTGCCGGTCCGCTCGATCTCCGTGACGATCAGCCCGGTGATGAGGAAGCCCGACAGGACGTAGAAGATGTCGAGGCCGACGAAGCCGCCCGCGGTGCCGGGGACCTCCGCGTGGCAGGCGAGCACGAGGACGAGCGCGAACCCGCGGATCCCCTGGATGTCCAGGCGGAAGCCTTTCCGCGTCTGGGCAGCCGCCATCGGCGTCGACTCGTCGCGCACCCGCCCCACGGGTAGCGGGATGCGGCCCGGACGCCCGCCGCGGTGTCAGTCACCCGACCCGCGGCGATGTCAGGTGGCCGACACTCCGGGGAACTCGGCGGCGGCCGCGGCCGGGGCGGGCATCTCGCGCGCCAGCCAGCGCAGCACACGGCCGGCGACCGGCGTGAGGCCGAGGCGGTGGCCGAGGCCCGGGAACGTGACGAGCCGGCAGCGGGCGCCCGCGCGCTGCGCCGCGCGGCAGGTCGCCGCGGCGCGCAGGAACGGGACCGTCCGGTCGGCGGTGCCGTGCAGGAGCAGCACCGGCGGGTCGCCCGGGCCGAGGTCGTCGGCCGGGCCGAACCCCGACACCGACACGGCGGCGCGGACCGCCGCGTCGCCCCGGGCGCGGGCCGCGACGTTCAGCGCCGTGATCGCGCCGGCCGACACGCCGGCGATCGCGATGCGTCCCGGGTCGACGCCCAGGCGCGCGGCGCGGCGGCGCAGCCAGCGCACGGCCTGCTCGGCGTCCTGCTGGGCCAGATCGGAGGCGGCGGCGTACCCGACCGCGCGGACCTCGTCCCGCGACCTCAGGCGGTAGTCGATCGTCGCGGCGACGTAGCCGTGCTGCGCGAACCAGCGTGCGTGCGGCGCGACCGCCTGCCGGGTGCCCGAATGGAACCCGCCGCCGTGGACCCAGACGATCGCCGGCGCGCCCGTGGCGGGGCGGGCCGGTGGGTGGTGCAGGTCCAGGCGCAGCTCGACGGCGCCGCGGTGCGCGTAGACGACATCGCGGGCGACCGGCCCGGCGGGCGCGGGCGCGGCCGGCGCGGGGGCCGCGGCGGCGGCGAGCAGGAGGGCGGCGAGCAGCAGGCGCACGTCCTCGTTGTCGGCTCAGCGGCGACGCGCCTTGACGGGTCCGCCGCGCATCTACCATGGAAGGGGATGCAGAAGAGCCCCGTCAACGGCCGGGCGCCGCAGGGCCGCGCCAAGCAGCGCGCGCTGCTCATCGCGGTGCTCGAGCGCGGTGACGACCTGTCCGAGCTGCGCGAGCTGCTGCGCACCGCGGGCGTCGCGGTCGTCGGCCAGGTCGTCCAGCACCGCGACCGGCCGCACCCGAACACCTATCTGGGGTCGGGCCGCCTCGAGGAGGTCAAGGCGGAGATCAAGCGCGCCGACGCCAACATGGTCGTCTGCGACGACGAGCTGTCCCCGCGCCAGGAGCGCAACCTCGAGCAGGCGCTCGGCGTCCCGGTCGTCGATCGGACCGCGACGATCCTCGACATCTTCGCCAGCCACGCGCACACGTCGGAGGGCAAGCTGCAGGTCGAGCTCGCCCAGCTCGAGTACAACCTCGCGCGCATGCGCGGGCTGTGGACCCACCTCGAGCGCCTCGGCGGCGTCTCGAGCGGCGGCTTCGCCACCCGCGGCCCGGGCGAGTCGCAGATCGAGACCGACCGCCGCCTGGCCCGCAACCGCATCAGCGCGCTGCGCCGCCGGCTCGCCGAGGTCGAGCGTCACCGCGAGACGATGCGGGCCGAGCGCTCGCAGACCGCGATCCCGCAGATCGCGCTCGCCGGCTACACCAACGCCGGCAAGTCGACGCTGCTCAACCGCATCACCGGGGCCGAGGTCGGCGTCCGTGACCGGCTCTTCCACACGCTCGACCCGACCACCCGCACCGCGAAGATCAACGGGCGCACCTACCTGTTCACCGACACCGTCGGGTTCATCCGCAAGCTTCCCCACCAGCTCGTCGAGGCGTTCGGCGCGACGCTGGAGGAGACCCGCCTGGCCGACCTCATCCTGCACGTCGTCGACGCGCACGCGCCCGAGGAGGAGATGGTCGAGATGCTGCGCGCCGTCGACGAGGTGCTGGCCGAGATCGGCGCCGACGACCGCCCGCGGCTGCTCGTGCTCAACAAGGCCGACCTGCTCGACGACGAGCGGCGCGACGAGCTGTACTTCCGTCACCCCGACGCGGTGCTCGTCAGCGCGGTCACGGGGGAGGGGCTCGACACGCTGACCGAGCGCATCGAGCAGGAGTTCGAGCGCCGCCTGCGGCCGGTCGAGCTGCTCGTCCCGTTCGCCGAGGGCGGCCGGCTGGCCGAGCTGCACGACATCGACGGCGAGCTCGAGCGCGAGGACACGCCCGAGGGCGTGCGCGTCCGCGCCCGCCTGCCCGCGCCGGTCGCCGAGCGCTTCGCCGCGTACGCGGTCGCCGGCAACGGCGCCTCGCCCGGCGCCTGAGCGCGCGTTGAGCTTCGCCGCGTAGGCTTCTGCGCGCAATGGCCACGCGTGAGGTGACCGGTGACCTGACCACCGCCCGGCGGCCGGTGCGTGCCCCCGGGCGCTCACAGGAGGTCGAGCGCGGCCTCGTGCTCGTCGCCGCGATGGCGTTGCTCATGTGGCTGGTCGAGATCGCCGACCTCGTCGCCGGGGACCTCGACCGGTACGGGATCCGGCCGCGGGACCTCGACGGGCTGACCGGCATCGTCCTCTCGCCGTTCCTGCACGGCGGCTTCGGGCACCTCATCGGCAACACCGTGCCGTTCATCGTCCTCGGCGCCGCGATCGCCGTCAGCGGCCTGGCGCGCGTCGCCGCGGTCACCGCCGTCGTCGCGCTGGTCGGCGGGCTCGGGACGTGGCTGACCGGGCCGGAGAACAGCGTCCACATCGGCGCGAGCGGGATCGTCTTCGGCTACGCCGCCTACCTCATGACGCGCGGGCTGTTCAGCCGCCGGCTGCTGCACCTCGCGGTCGGCGTGCTCGTCCTCGTGATCTACGGCTCGACGCTGCTGTTCGGCCTCGTACCGACGCCCGGCGTCTCGTGGCAGGGCCACCTGTTCGGCGCGATCGGCGGCATCGTCGCCGCCCGGATCGTCCACGGTCGCGGCCGCACCGACGCCGCGCCCGCCCGCTAACGGCCCGAGGAGCCGAAGCCGGCGGCGCCGCGCTCGGTGTCGTCGAGCTCGTCGACGACCGTGACCTGCGGCGACGCGAACGGCACGACGAGGAGCTGGGCGATCCGGTCGCCCGCCTCGGCGGTGAACGGCTCGGAGCCGAGGTTCACGAGGATGACCTTCAGCTCGCCCCGGTAGTTCGGGTCGACGAGTCCCGGCGCGTTGACCATCGAGATCCCGTGCCGGACCGCCAGGCCCGACCGGGGCGTGACGAGCCCGGCGTGACCGGGCGGCAGCGCGATCGCCACGCCCGTGCGGACGAGCCGGCGCTCGCCCGGCGCGAGCGTCACCGTCTCGATCGTGCGCAGGTCGTAGCCCGCGTCGCCCGGGCGGGTGCGCTCGGGGGCGCGGGCGTCGGGATGCAGCAGGACGACGTCCAAGGCCGGGCGACCCTACCCGACGCGCCGCCGGTCCCGCCTACTCGTGCTCCTCGTCCTCCGAGCGGGCGACGAGGCCGGCCTGGCGCAGGTAGGCGACCGCGACGTCGGCGGGGTCGTCACCGTCCAGGTCGACGCGCGCGTTGAGCTCCTGCATGACCTCGTCGGTCAGGCCGCGCTGCAGCAGCTCGACCACCCGGCGCAGGTCGTCGCCGGCCCGGCGGGCGACCTCCTCGCGGACGACGAACGTCGAGTTGTTCGGCGGGAACATGCCGCGGTCGTCCTCGAGCAGGACGAGCTGGTCGCGCCGGTTCTGCGGATCGGTGGTGAAGACGATCGACGCGACCTTGTCGCCGCGGCCCAGCACCTCGTGGCGCTGGTCGACCTCGACCGGCGCGAACTCCTTGAACTTCAGCCCGTACACGCGGCGCAGGCCGAGCAGGCAGTCGGTCCGCTGCCGGCACTCCTTGGGGCCGTAGAGCGTGAACTCCTCGTCGACCCGGGCGAGGTCGCTGATCTGCTGCAGGTCGTGGGCCTCCGCGACCTGCTGGGTGACGCCGACCTCGTTCGAGCTCGTGAACGGGGTGGGCGGGAACGCGACCAGGCCGTCACGGGCCAGGCAGCCGCGGGCGTCCTCGAAGGCCTCGGCCGGGTCCTTCGGGATGTCCTCGGCGGGGACGGCGCAGAGCGAGCCGAGGGCGGTGCCGGTGTACTCCGGGTACCCGTCGATCCGGTTCTCCTCCAGGGCCTGCTGGGCGTCGTGCTCGTTGCCGAGGTCGAGCTGGCGCGTCACCTCGAAGCCGGCGGCCTCGAGGCCCTGGGCGTAGAGCTCGCCAAGGACGATCTGCTCGGTGAAGTTCTTCGAGCCGACCCGGATCGTCGTCCCGGCGTTGGCGGCGTCGTGACGGATCGCGGCCGCCGTCACGCCGCGCCCGCCCTCTTCGCCGTTCTCCTCCTCGCCGCACGAGGCGAGCGCGAGGATGCAGGCGAAGAGCGACAGCAGCGCGAAGAGCTTGCGCCGCTTCACGACGGCAGCTCGACCCGTTGCAGCCACCACGCGTGGACCTCACCGATGAGCGCCACGAAGTCCTCGAGCTCGACCGGCTTGGAGACGAACGAGTTCGCGCACAGCTCGTAGGCGCGGCGGATGTCGCCCGGTGAGCGGGACGTGGTGAGCACCACGACCGGCGTGCGGCGCACGCGCGGGTTGTCGTGCGCGCGGATGCGCTCGAGGACCTCGAAGCCCGACATCCGGGGCAGCCCGAGGTCGAGCAGGATGAGCTTCGGCGGGCGCTCGGGGTCGTCCTCGATCGCCTGCAGCGCGCTCTCGCCGTCGCGCGCGACGCGCAGGACGCCGGGGAGCCCCTCGCGCTCGAACGCCAGCGTCGTGAACGCGACGTGGATCTCGGCGTCCTCGACGAGCAGGACGTCGCCCGGGTCGGTCATCACCGGCGCTCCTGACCCTTCGACGGAGGCATGACGATCACGAACTTCGAGCCCGCCCCGCGGCGCGACTCGACGTGGATGTCGCCGCCCGAGCGCTCGACGATCCGCTTGGCCAGGGCCAGGCCGACCCCCGTCCCCTCGATCTCGTCATCCGTGTGCAGTCGTCGGAACATCTCGAAGATGCGCTCGTGGTCCTCGGGGTCGATCCCGATCCCGTTGTCGCGGACCGCGATCTCCCACACCCCGTTGACCCTCTGGGCGTCGGCCGTGACCTCCGGGGGCGCCTCGCCACGATACTTGACGGCGTTGCCGATCAGGTTGGCGAAGACCTGCACGAGCTGGGAGCGATCGCCGTCCACGACCGGCAGGCTCCCGCGCTCGACGACCGCGCCGGAGTCCTCGATCGTCGCCTTGAGCTGGTCGACCGCGGCGTCCCACGCCTCGTCGAGCGCGACGGGGCTGAGCGGCCGGTCGTCGCGGCTGACGCGCGAGTAGGCGAGCAGGTCGTCGATGAGCGTGCCCATCTGCTTCGTGCCGCGCAGCGCGTGGGCGATGTACTCCTTCGCCGCGTCGTCGAGCTCGTGGCCGTACTGGTGCTCGAGGAGCTGGACGAACCCGCTGACCGTCCGCAGCGGCTGCTGGAGGTCGTGCGAGGCCAGGAACGCGAAGCGCTCGAGCTCCTCGTTGGAGCGCTTGAGCTCGACCGTCATCTGGTCGGCGAGCGCCTGCGCGCGGCGCTGCGACGTCGCGAGCACGTGGACGACGCCGCCGGCGAGGAGGCTCACGACGAGCCCGAGCGTCGCGATGAGCCACGGGATCGCCCGCTCGGTGGCCGACACGAGCGGGCGGCCCGTCGCGTAGTACAGCGCCCAGCGCCGGCCCGCGACCTGCAGCTCGGTCACGCGGCTGCGCTCGGGGTCGCGGGCGGCGGCGTCGGCGCCGCCGCGGGCGTTGAAGGCCTCGTCGCCGGCGCGGATCCGCCCGGGGATCGCGTCGACCGACCCGACGTCGTACAGCTCGAGGTCGTCGTCCTCGGAGGCGATGTCGCTCAGGAGGTCGGGGAAGCGGATCGCCGTGTAGGTGACGCCGCGCAGCAGGCGCCGGCGGTCGCGCGCCGGCGGCAGCTGGTCGTCGCCCTCGTAGATCGGGAGCATCGCGAGGACGCCCTTCACGTCGTCGCGGCGCTCGGGCTCGCGCTCGGTGACGAAGACGAGCGGCGCGGTCGCCGTCGGGCGCCCGCGGTCGCGCGCGCCGTTGACCGCGGTGCGGCGGGCCGCCTCGGAGAGCAGGTCGAACCCGTAGGCGGCCTCCAGGCCCACGACCGGGTGCACGTGGGTGACGACGACGCTCACCGGCCGGCGGGCGTTCGGCCGGATCGCGAAGCGCGGGTAGGGAAGGCCGCTGACCTGCGCGTCGTGGTCGACGCGGCGAGTGAACGCCGCCCGGTCGCCCGGCCGCGAGACCTCCGCGTAGCCGAACGACAGCGCGCCCGGGTAGCGCTCGCGGACGCGCTGGCCGGCCATGAACCGCTCGAACTCGCGGTGCGTCACGGGCTCGTCGACCTCGAAGAACCCGCGCAGCGCGTAGGTCTTCTCGATGTAGGTCTGCACCCGCCGGTCGACGGCCGTGGCGATCGAGCGGGCGCGCTCGTCGAGCAGCTCGTCCGCGCGCTGGCCGACCTGCTGCGCGCCGAAGTACGCCGCCATCGCGGTGGCGACGAGCAGACATGCGGAGACGGCTGCTGCCGTTGCGGATGGGCGAAACCTGCTGCGTATGGCGCGAGACTAACTCCGGTGGGCGGCCGCGTGGGGGCAGGGCGCCCGGCTGCGGGGCTCGTCGATTCGTCCAGCCGGCGCGCGCGCGGGCGCGGGCGCGCTCAGTCGATCCCGGCGGCCTGCCGCGCGCTGCGGTGCGCGGCCTCCTCGAGCTCGTCGTCGAGCGGGGCGAGCTCGGTCAGGCCGGTGGCCCTCGCGATCAGCCAGTCGGCGAACCAGGCGTTCTTCGGCAGCAACGGCCCGTGCAGGTAGGTGCCGATGACGCCGTCCCGGCGGACGCCCTCGTGGCCGCTGCGGCCGTCGTTGCCGTGCCCGTTCAGGACGCGGCCGAGCGGCTGGACGCCCGGGCCGAGGAGCGTGCGGCCGGCGTGGTTCTCGAAGCCGGCGAGCACGCGCCGCTCGCCGGGCTCGAGCTCGACCTCGATCGCCACGTTGCCGATGAGGCGCGGGCCGTCCTCGCGGACGGTGCGCAGGTCGACGAGCCCGACGCCGGGGATCTCCTCGTCGCCCATCGCGTAGGAGTGCCCGAGGAGCTGGTAGCCGCCGCAGACGCCGAGGACGATCCTGCCGGCGGCGGCCGCCGCGTGGAGCGCGTCGCGCTTGGTCTCGACGAGGTCGTGGGCGCACAGGACCTGGTCGCGGTCCTGGCCGCCGCCGAGGTAGAAGAGGTCGTGCGCGTCGGGGTCGATCCGGTCGCCGAAGCCGGCGGCGGTGACGGTGAAGCCGATCCCGCGCCACGTGCAGCGGCGCTCGAGCAGCAGGAGGTTGCCGCGGTCGGCGTAGATGTTCATGACGTCCGGATAGAGGGCGCAGACGCGCAGCTCAGCCACGGAGCATCGCCACCTCGCTGCCGACGTGGTCGTCGGTCTCGGGGATCTCGCGGCGCTCGACGGCGGTCAGGCCGTGGGCGCGGGCCTCGCGCTCGAGCTCCGCGGCGGTGAGGTGGTCGAGCCGGATGCGGTCCTCGGTGACCGTGTGGGCGCCGTCGGGGCTGACCCGCTCGCGCAGGCGCTCGAGCACGAACGCGGCGCCCTCGTCGCGCACGGCCACCGGGCGGCTCTGGTAGACGACGCCGTCGACCTCGCGCAGGTCGGGCACCGGGACCTGGATCTCCTGGTCGTAGACGTCGACGTCGTGGGCGATCGCGCACGCCAGCAGGCCGCCCGGGCGCAGGTGGCGGTGGGCGCACGCCAGGAACCCGGCGCGGCCGGCGGGGCCGCCGAGGAGCTGGACGGTCTGCATCGGGGCGATGACGAGGCCGAACGTGCGGCCGAGGTCGAACGCGCGGGCGTCGGCCGTGTGGGTGTGGACGAGCGCGCCGAGGCCGCGCTCGCGCGCGCGGTCTGCGAGCGCCTCGAGCAGCGCGGCGTCCACGTCGAGCGCGTGGACCTCGATGCCGCGGGCGGCGAGGTCGAGCGTGACGCGGCCGGTGCCGGCGCCCACGTCGAGGACGGGGCCTCCGTCGGCGCCGGCCAGCTCGCGCCAGAGCGGCAGGTCGGCGGCGTACGAGCCGCATTCGACGTCGTGCCAGATCACGTGGTCCATGACGAGGATGCGGCGCCGCGGCGGACGAGCTCCTCCCGCAGCTCGAGCATCGCGGTGTAGGTCGGGATCGCGTAGAGCGGGCCGGTGCCGCCGGCGACCGCGGCGTCGAGCGCGCGGGGGAGGTCGGGCTCGACGACGAGCCGGTCGGCGGGGACGCCTGCGTACTTCAGGCGGACGGCGAGCTCGGGGGCGCGGGTGCCCGAGCAGACGACGCGGCGCAGCGTAGGGGCGAGGACCTCGAGGTCGGCGTCCCAGACCCACGAGACGTCGCGGCCGTCGGCGGTGCGGTCGTTGAGGACGCCGAGCACGTCCTTCTCGCCGGGCTCGAGCGCGAGCGTCCGCACGACCTCGTTCGCGCCGGCGGGGTTCTTGACGAGCAGGATCGACAGGTCGCGGCCGCCGACGGTCACGGTCTCGGCGCGCCCGAAGGCGGGGGAGACCGCCTCGAGCCCGGCGACGACCTCGTCGAGGGTCGCGCCGAGGCGCAGGCTCAGCGCCGCGGCGGCGAGCGCGTTGTAGACGTTGTAGAGCCCGGGGAGCGGCAGCCGGACCGGGCGGCGCCCGGCGGGCGTGCGCAGCGTGAACCGCGCCGACCGCACGCCCTCGAGCACGACGTCCTCGGCGGCGACCTGCGGCGCCGGCCGGACCGAGTCGCCGGTCGGGCACCGGTACCGCCCGAGATGCCCGAGGTACACGGCGTCGTAGACGTAGGGCCGCCCGCATCTGCGGCAGTGCTTGGCGTCCGAGGCGTGGGGAAGGCCGGGAAGGGCGACGGAGTCGTCCTCCACACCGAAGAACACCGGGCCAGGCCCCTCACCTGAATCGGTGAGGTTCACCGTGTCATCTGCGATGTGAGGTGAAGACGTGTCAGGTGAGGGGCCTGGCCCCTTGTGAGGTGAAGGGCCTGGCCCCGTTTGAGGTGAGGGGCCTGGCCCCGTTTGAGGTGAGGGGCCTGGCCCCGGGAGGGAGGCGATCGTGGGGTCGTCGGCGTTGAGGACCAGCGCGGCGGTGGTCGACCGCGTGATCGCGGCCCAGCGGTCGGCGATCGTCTCGAGCTCGCCGTAGCGGTCGAGCTGGTCGCGGAAGAGGTTGGCGAGCAGGATCGCCCGGGGCTGCAGGTCGGCGACGACGCGGTCGAGCCAGAACTCGTCGACCTCGAACAGGCCGGTGTCGCCCCGGCCGGTCAGCAGCGCGCTCGCCACGCCCCCGGCCATGTTCGCGCCCGCGCGGTTGTGGACGAGCCGGGCGCCGTGGCGCTCGAGGATCGCCGCGGTCATCGCCGCCGTCGTCGTCTTGCCGTTCGTCGCGCTGATCACCGCGCTGCCGTGCTCGAGCTTGGCCGCCAGCTCGCGGATCGCGTGAGGCTCCAGGCGCAGCAGGAGCTTGCCGGGCAGGCTCGTGCCGCCGCGGCCCGTCCGTCGCGAGAGCGCGCCCGCGGCGCGCGCCACCGTCGTCGCGAACCTCATGGCACCAGCACCCTCAACGCGGCCGGCACGGCGCGGATCGTCGCCGGCGTCATCCCGATCGGGTCGCCGTCGGCGTAGATGCGGAACGGTCGCTCGGCCGAGACCCGCAGCTCGGCGGCGCGGAACAGCTCGACCTCGGGCTCGTCGAGATGCGTGCCCTTGAACACCTTCGGCAGGCCGCGCAGGAACCCGAGCTTGGGCGTGTGGCCGGTCACGACGACGTCGAGCAGCCCGTCGGTCAGCGACGCGTCCGGCGCGAGCGCCATCCCGCCGCCGAACACGCCGGAGTTGCAGGCGGCGACCGCGTAGCCGAGCACCTCGCGCTCGGGCCCGCCGTCGGCCGCGAAGCGCAGCAGGACCGGCTTCCACGCCGCCAGCGCGCGCAGCGTCGCGTACAGGTAGACCGCCTGGCCGCGGACGAACCGGGCCGCGTTGGCGATGTCCTGCACGTCCGAGTCGAAGCCGTAGCTCGCGATGCCGAGGAACGTCCGACCGTCGACCTCGGCCACGTCGACGACGTCCTCACGCCCCGAGGCGAGCACGTCGCACGCGGCGACCGGCTCGCGCGGGATCCCGAGCTTGCGCGCGAAGTCGTTGCCGCGCCCGCCGGGCAGCACCCCGAGGACGCCGGGGCCGCCGCGCAGCGCGTGCGCGACCGCGCCGGCCAGCCCGTCACCGCCGAAGCTCACCGCGACCTCGCCGGCCTTCACCGCGTCGCGGGCGAGCTCCATCGCGTGGTCGAGCGACGTCGTGCGCTCGACCCGGAACGGGACGCCGCGCCCGCGCAGGGCGGCCTCGACGTCCGGCAGCGCGCCGGACGTGCGGCCGCCACCCGCACGGGGGTTGACGATGAGACAGAGCCGGCGCACGAGCCCGAAGACTAGGCGGGGGCGCGCCGGACGCGTCGGCGGCGCCGCCGGTCAGGCGGCGCCGCGGCCGAGCACCAGGTCGGCGAGGCTGTCGGCGACGGCGACCGGCGGCTCGGGCCCGTCCATCGCCGCCCGGGCCTCCTCGGCGCTCGTGGCGCCGGTGAGCACGACCGCCCCGTCCAGGCCGGCCGCGCGGGCGCCCGCGACGTCCGCGTCGAGCCGGTCGCCGACGACGAGCGCCCTGCCCGGGCCGTCCGGGGCGATCCGGTCGAGCGCCGTGTGGAAGATCTGCGGCTCGGGCTTGCCGACGGCGCGCGCCTCGCGCTCGGTCGCGGTCTCCAGGAACGCGACGAGCGCGCCGGTCCCGGGCCACGGCCCGTCGGGCATCGGGTAGGTGCGGTCGCGCGCCGCGCACCAGAACGCCGCGCCCCGCAGCAGCGCCTGGGTCGCGATCCGCAGCTCGTCGAACACGAGGTCCTCGTGGCCGGCGGCGACGACGACGTCGGCGCGCGTGGCGAACGCGGTCCCGTTGACGAGCCGCAGCCCGGCCGCGCCGACATGACGGTGCACCGGCGGCGCGCCGATGACGTAGGCGGTCGCGCCCTGGTGCTCCTCGTGGAGCACGTGTTGCAGCGCGCCGGCGACCGTGACGACCTCTTCGACCGAGGCGCGCAGCCCCAGCCTCCACAGCTTGCGCACGAAGTCCTCGGTCCCGTGCCGGGCGTCGTTCGTCACGAACGCGACGCGCTTGCCGGCCGCGCGGAGAGCGTCGACGGCCTCGGCGGCGCGCGGCGTCGGCTCGTCGCCGACCCACACGCAGCCGTCGAGATCGAGCAGGACCTGGTCGTAGCGGGCGACGAGTGGCGAGATCGGCACGGACGGATGTCTATCCTGCCGCCCCGATGCGCCGCGTCCTGACCTGCCTGCTCGCCGCCCTGGCGCTCACCGCCGCCGCCTGCGGCGACAACGAGGAGTCGCCCGGCGTCGGCGGCGACGACCAGGCGGCCGAGACCACCGCGACCACCGGGGACGGCGGCGAGGGGTCGGGCTGCCGCGACGCGGAGGAGCCCGCCGCGCGCGAGGTGAAGGAGCGCAAGGCGCCGGCGTTCCGGCCCGAGCGCGGCAAGACGTACACCGCGGTCCTCGAGACGAGCTGCGGCACCGTCGAGATCCGCCTGGCGACGAGCCGGGCGCCGAAGACGACCGGCTCGTTCATCAGCCTGGTCCGCGACGGCTTCTACGACGGGCTGTCGTTCCACCGCATCGTCACCGGCTTCGTCGTCCAGGGCGGCGACCCGCAGGGCACCGGCGAGGGCGGCCCCGGCTACTCGGTCACCGAGGCGCCGCCGGACGACCTGCGCTACACGAAGGGCGTCGTCGCGATGGCCAAGACCGAGCTCGAGGACCCGGGCACGTCCGGGAGCCAGTTCTTCATCGTCACCGGCGACGACGCCGGCCTGCCGCCCGACTACGCGCTCGTGGGCAGGGTGAGCAAGGGCATGGACGTCGTCGAGCGCCTCGACCGGCTCCCGAACGACCCGGCCGACAACCGGCCGCTCGAGCCGGTCGTCATCGAGAAGGCGACGATCCGCGAGCGCTGACGCGGCCCGCGCGCCGTCGCGGCACGGTCAGCCGCCGCGTGACGCCGCCCGCGCGGCGAGCGCCTTCTTCTGCCGCCGCCGGCCCAGCAGCGTCAGCACGCCGAGCACGGCCGTGATGATGAGGAGGCCGAGCAGGAGCCCGCCGAACGTCCCGACGCCGCCGAACGGCAGCGCGACGAGCTTGGCGACCCCGAACCCGACGGCCAGCAGCGCGACGATGAGCAGGAGGACGAGCGCCACGCCGCGCACGCGCGCCATGCGGCCGGCGCTCGCGGGCGGCGCGAGCAGGCTCATGAGGCGCAGCAGCAGGAGCTGGCGGTTCGACGGCGGCGCCTGGCCGAGCTTCTGGACCGCTTCCTTGAGGTCATCCGGGCGGCGCTCGGCGAGCGCGAGCGACGCGTCGGCCATCCGCCGCAGCGCCATCCGCTCCTGCGGGCGCGCCTGCGCGATCGCGCGCTGGAAGTGCTTACGTGCCGCCTCGGCGTCGTACCGCTCGGCGGCTCGCGCCCCGAGGATGGCCTGCGCGGCGGCCTTGTGGCGCGTCTCGCGCATGAGCTCCTCGTCCGAACGGCCCTCGAGCTGCTGCATCGCCGCGAGGGCGCTGCGCTGCTCGACCTTGATCTGACGCTGCTTCGGAGGCACGGCGCGAGTGTATCCCTCCGTGCGTCCGGGCCGTTACGCTGCGCCGCGCCCATGATCGCCCGGCTCGTCGCACCAGCGCTCCTGGCACTCGTCCTGCTCGCCGCGCCGCTCGCGGGCGTCGCGGGCGCCCAGCAGGATCCGTTCTCGCCGCTCCCGCCCGCCCCGCGGGAGACCCCCGCGCCCGCCGCCCCGACGACGACCACGCCCGACGACGACCGCGGGCTCAGCCCGACGCAGGAGCTGCTCATCGGCGCCGGCGGGATCATCCTGCTCATCGGCATCGGCTGGGCGATCGTCCGCGACGCGCGGTCGGCGGCGCCCGTCGAGGACGGCCGCGCAGGCGCGGAGGACCGGCCGAAGGGGACGCGCCCGCCGCGCTCGCGGCGCGTCAGGCAGAGCCGGGCGAAGGCCAAGGCCGCCCGTCAGGCCCGCAAGCGGGCCAAGCGCGGCCGATGAGCGCCGTCCCGCCCGACGGCCTGGCGCCCGGCCCGGACGGGCGGCCGCGGTGCTGGTGGGCGACGTCGGCGCCGGACTACCTCGACTACCACGACACCGAGTGGGGCAGGCCGGTGCGCGACGACGACGCGATGTACGAGCGGCTCGTGCTCGAGGGCTTCCAGTCGGGCCTGTCGTGGCTGACGATCCTGCGCAAGCGCGAGAACTTCCGGCGCGCGTTCGCGGGCTTCCGCATCGAGGAGGTGGCACGGTTCGGCGCCGCCGACGTCGAGCGGCTCCTGCAGGACGCCGGGATCGTCCGTCACCGCGGCAAGATCGAGGCGGCGATCGCGAACGCGAAGGCGGCGGCCGCGCTGCACGCCGAGGGCGGGTCGCTGGCCGAGCTCGTGTGGAGCCACGCGCCCGCGCCCCGGCCGGCGCCGAGGACGCCCGCCGAGATCCCCGCGCAGACCCCCGAGTCGAAGGCGCTCTCGCGGGCGCTGAAGGCCCGCGGCTTCCGGTTCGTCGGCCCGACGACGCTGTACGCGGCGATGCAGGCGTGCGGGGTCGTCAACGACCACCTGGCCGGCTGCGCGGCCCGCGGCGAGGCCGGTCCGCCGCCCGGCGACGCATGACCTCCGGCCCGTCCGGTACACCTACGGGGATGCCCCGCCCAAGGATGCTGGTCTGCGAGGACGCGATCGGGTACCGGATGCTCATCCGGCGGTGGCTCGAGGACGCCGACGTGGAGGTCGTCGGCGAGGCCAGCACGTGGGCCGAGGCGGTCGACATGGCGGCGGAGCTGACGCCCGACGCGGTCGTCGCCGACCTGTGGATGCCCACGCTCGACACCGACGCGCTCCAGCGCCTGCGCAGCGCGGCGCCGAACGCGGCGATCGTCTCGCTCAGCGGCCTCAGCGCCGAGGATGCCGAGCGCCTCGTCGGCGACGCGGGCGTCATCGACCTGTTCCTCTCCAAGCGCCAGCCGCCGGCGGAGATCGTCGATGCGCTGCGGACGTTCGTCCGCGAGCGGCTGCCGGCGAACGGCTCCTGACGCCCGGCCTCAGGAGGGCAGCGGCGCGGACGACGTCACGGCGGTCAGCGCCGCCACCGCGTCCGCGGTGAACTGCCGGCCGGCGAGCTCGCGGCACTCGGCGATCGCCTCCGCCCGGGGCTTGGGCGGCGAGTAGGACCGCTCGGCGGTCATCACGTCGAACGCGTCGGCGAGCGCGAGCAGCGCGGCGCCCTCGGAGATCTCCTCGCCGGTCAGGCCGTCGGGGTACCCGCGCCCGTCGGGGCGCTCGTGGTGGCCGCGGATCCACGCGACCTGCTCGGGCGTCAGGACGTCCTCGACGATCTGCGCGCCGAGCTCGGCGTGACGCTTGACCGCGTCGTACTCGGCCTCGGTGAGCCGCCCGGGCTTGAGCAGGATCGCGTCGGGGATGCCGATCTTGCCGACGTCGTGGACGAGCGCCGCCTCCTCCATGAGCCGCACGCGCTCCTCGTCCCACCCGCGCGCGCGGGCCAGCGCGCACGCGAGCTCGGCGACGCGCCCGGAGTGCTCGCGCGTCGTCGGGTCCTTGGCGTCGATCGCGCGCGCCAGCGCGCGGATGCCGAGCAGCGCCTGGTGGCGGGCGAGCTGCTCGGCGCGCTCGGCCGCCGACAGCTCGCGGACGGTCTCGGGGTCGTAGACGTGCGCGGTGTCGCGCCCGTGCGCCTTGGACCAGTAGAGCGCGCCGTCGGCCAGGCGGAAGAGCGCGTCGGCGTCGCCGGCGCGCGACAGGTCGCAGATGCCGGCGGAGATCGTGATCGACGCGCCGCCGTCGACGGGTGCGCCGGACACCGCGTCACGGGCGCGCTCGACGAGCGTCAGCGCGTCCTCGGCGGTCGTCTCGGGCAGCAGCCACGCGAACTCGTCGCCGCCGATCCGGGCGAGCAGGTCGCCGCCGCGGCCGGTCGACGACAGGCGCTGCGCGACCTGGGACAGGACCCGGTCGCCGGCCTCGTGGCCGGCGCTGTCGTTGATCGCCTTGAACGAGTCGACGTCGACGAGCACGAGGCTGAGGTCGCGGCCGTGGCGCCGCGCGCGCTCGGCCTCGGCGGCGAGCCGCTCGTGGAACGCGCGGTGGTTGGCCAGCCCGGTGAGCGGGTCGGCGAACGCCTGCGCGGCGAGCCGGTCGCGCTGCTCGGCGTCGAGGATCGCCGTCGACACGAGCGCCGCGAAGTCCTTGAGCCGGTCCGCCGCGTCGGGGGCGAGGCCGTCGACCGCGCGGGTCGAGACCGAGATGACGCCCCACACGCCCTCGGGCACGAGCACCGGCGCGAGCGCCACGGCGCCCTGCCCGGTCGCCAGCGCGGCGCCGGACATCGGGTCGCGGTCGGCGCGCTGCTGGACCGGCCGGCCGCCGGCCACCGCCGCCACGGTGCCGGCCGCGTCCGCCAGCGGGAAGCGGCTGTCGAGCGGGTAGGCGCCGCCGTCGCCCCCGTCGCCGGTCCACACGCCGGCGAGCACCGCGTCGTCGCCGTCGATGCGCATGACCGCGCCCTGGTCGGCCTGCATGACCTGGGCGGCCTCGCGCGCGACCATCGCCAGCACGTCGTCGGTCGGCGCCGCGTCGGCGACCGCGGTGGCCACCCGCAGCAGCGCGTGCTCCTGCGCGGCGGCGCGCGCGGCACGCGCGTTGGCGCGCTCGAGCGAGTTGCGCAGCAGCGCGACGGTCGCGGCGACGGCGGCCAGGGCGGGGAGGACGACGAGCTGCTCGCGCAGGAACGGGCCGGCGTCGAGCGACGGGTCGCGCAGCAGCGGCACGAGGAACGTCGCGCTCGCGAGGACGACGTAGACCGCGATCTCGTGGTCGCGGCAGAAGCAGGCTGCCCACACGACGACGAAGACCGCCAGGAAGCGGATCGGCGACTCGGCGCCGCCCGTCCAGGCGGCGGTGGCGACGATCACCACGAGGCTCGTCACCCCGGCCGCGTGGAGCATGAGGAACGGCATCCGCTCCCACGGCAGGACGAACGCCGAGATCGCGCCGTAGACCAGGCCGCCGAGGCCGACGAGCAGCGCGAGGGTCTCGTGCGAGCCGCTGCTGCCCGGCGCGAGCACGAGCGCGGCCGTGCCGAGGCCACCGGCCATGAACATCACGCCGCCCAGGACGTGGGCGATCCGCTCGTCGCTGCGCAGCGCGGCGCGGACCGCGGCGATGGCGCTCCGTCGTCTCACCCCGACAACATCGGCAGGACGTCTCCGGCGGTTCAGTGGATCGGCGTCGTGGCCGACGCCACGCCGCTGAGCTCGAAGACCCGGAAGTCCTGGCGCATGACCGGGACCGACACGTTGTAGACCGGCACGCCCCCGACCCGCCCCTCGAAGGTGCCGTGGTGGGCGTGGCCGTGGAGCACGAGGTCGGGCTCGTGCTCGGCGATCGGCGGCGCGAGCCGGTCGGTGCCGACGAACGCCCAGATCGGCTCGGGCTCGCCCACGAGCGTCTCGCACGTCGGGGCGTAGTGCAGGAGCGCGACGCGGACCGGGCAGTGCGCGATCGCCCGCAGGCCCTCGTCGAGCGCGTCGACCTCCTCGCCGCACTCGGCGTAGATGGCGCGCAGCGACGGCTCGCCGAAGTCCGGCAGCCGCGAGCCGGGGAAGCCGCCGACGAACCCCTTGACGCCGGCGATGCCGACGTCGGCGCCGCCGACGTCGAGGATCGTGTGCGAGCGGTCGAGCACCTCGATGCCCGCGTCCTGCCAGACCGGCAGGCATTCGTCGACCCGGCACGCGTGCCAGTCGTGGTTGCCGAGCACGGCGACGATCGGCAGCTCGAGCGGCGCGCACGCCTCGGCGAGCACCTCGGCCTGCCCGGGCTCGCCGTGGGTCGTCAGGTCGCCGGCGAGCAGCAGGACGTCGGCGCGCTCGTCCAGGTCCGCGAACGCGCGCACGACCTCGTCGCGGTGGGCGGGCTGGCAGTGGACGTCGCCGGCGGCGGCGATGCGCACACGGTCGGGCATGTCGTGCCCCCTACCCGATGTGGGTAGCCGTCTCCACATGGACCTCAACGCCGCCGAGTTCAAGCGGATCGTCGAGAGCCTGCGCCGGGCGGCCGCCGCGCTGCGCGAGGCCGAGGTCCGCTACTGCCTGAGCGGCAGCGTGGCGTCGTGGGCGCGGGGCGGGCCCGAGACGGTCAACGACGTCGACCTCATCGTCGACCCGGCGGACCTGGACCGTGCGGTCGCCGCGCTGGAGGGCTGCGGCATGCGCCCGGAGGTCCCGCCCGAGGGCTGGCTCGTGAAGCTGTGGGACGGCGAGGTGCTGCTCGACCTGATCCACACCGTCACCGGGTACGACGACGTCGGGGAGATCCTCGAGCGGGCCGAGGTGATGCGCGTCGCGTCGCTCGACGTGCCGGTCGCCTCGATGGAGGACGTCCTGACGCCGAAGCTGCTCGCCTTCGACGAGCACTACCTCGACTACACCGGCGCGCTGCGCGCCGCACGGGCGCTGCGCGAGCAGATCGACTGGGAGCTTCTACGCGCCAAGACGTGTCAGTCACCTTACGCGCGCGGCTTCTTCTCGCTGCTCGAGCGCTCCAGATCATCCCTCCCGACCGGGGTTCCGCGGGCCGAGAGGCCCAGGGCACGCAGATCCGCGTGATGCATGCCCCAAACGGCGAGGCCGGACCGCTACCCTCCGGCGCCAGGTGACCAGCGCGCTCTCCTGGTACGAGGCCCGGACCTACCACCACAGCGCCTTCCCGGCCGAGCTGCTGGCGCAGACGCGGCGTCATTCCGCCTCGATCCTGCTGCCGGCGCGCAACGAGGCGCCGACGATCGGACCGATCGTGGAGGCCTTGATGCCGCTCGTCGAGCAGGGGATCGTCGACCAGGTCGCGGTGCTCGACGACTCGACCGACGGCACCGGCGACATCGCGGCCCGCCTCGGCGCCGAGGTGTACGACCAGAGCGCGCTGCGGCCCGAGTTCGGGCCCGTGCTGGGCAAGGGCGACGCGATGTGGCGCGGGCTGTCGATCGCCCGCGGCGACGTCGTCTGCTACCTGGACGCCGACTCGGAGGACTTCGGCCCGCACTTCGCGCTCGGGCTGCTCGGCCCGATCCTCACCGGCGACACGATCCGCTTCGTGAAGGGCTTCTACCGCCGCCCGCTGCGGCTGGAGGGCATGCGCCTGCCCGAGGGCGGCGGCCGCGTCACCGAGCTGTGCGCCCGCCCGCTCATCAACCGCTTCTATCCCGAGCTCGCCGGCTTCCTGCAGCCGCTGGCGGGGGAGATCGCGGCGCGGCGCGACGTGCTCGAGCAGATCCCGTTCGCGTGCGGCTACGCGGTCGACATCTCGATGCTCGTCGACGTGTGGCGGCGCGTGGGCATCGACGCGCTCGCCCAGGTCGACCTCGACGTGCGCCAGAACCAGCACCAGCCGCTCAGCGATCTCGGCCCGATGGCCGCCGCCGTGCTGTCGGGCATCACGCGCAAGCTCGAGGAGGACGGGCGCCTGGAGCCCTCGCCGGACCCGGGCTTCCTCGCGCCGACCGGCCGCGGGTTCACCGAGCGGACCGTGCCGTTCGTCGAGCGGCCGCCGAGCGCGTCGCTCGCCCTCGGGCCCGCGTGACCCCGGGCGCCGCGCGGCGGGTCCGCGCGGGTCGCTAGGCGGCGGCGAGCGCCCGCCGCACGAGGACCGACGTCTGCTCGGCCCACGCGTCCTGGCCGAAGCAGATCTTCGCCTTCACCGACCGGTCGAGCAGGTCGCGCAGCACGTAGGCGGTCGTGACCGGGTCGAGCGACGGCTCGATCTTCCCGGCCGCCTGGAACCGGCGCAGGAACTCCTCGAGCACCGAGCGAAAGGGGGCGGTGTGCTCCAGGAACTCCTCGAACGTCTCGGCGAGCTCGACGCCGCGGTTGGCGATCATGATCACGTCGCGCTCGGCGGCCGCGGCCTCCCAGGTGGCATGCACGAGCGCCTCGACGGCGGCGTCGAGGTCCTCGACGCCGTCGAGCGCCTGCCGCGCGGCGGCCGCGAGGGACTCGGAGAGCTGGCGCGCCAGCGCGCCCGGCAGCGCCTCCTTGGACGGGAAATAGAGGTAGAACGTGCCTTGCGCGACGTTGGCGCGAGTCGCGATGCTGGACACCGTGGTGCGTTCGTATCCGTTGGTCGCGAGGACCTCTCGCGCAGCAGCGAGCAGCTCCTCACGACGCCCGCCGGTCGTCACCGGCCGTGCAACATCCCCCGTACCGCTCATCAGGCCACCCTAGTGCATGCAAATGACGTGTTGCGGTGACAACGATCCCATGGCTGCAGACCATCAGGCCCGCCTCGACGCGCTCGTGGAGCGCGCCGAGGACCAGGGGTGCGTGAACCTCTCGGAGCTCAGCGACCTGATCCGGGAGCTCGAGCTCGACGACGACGAGGTCAGCGAGCTGCACGCGCGCCTGGAGGCGCTCGGCGTCGAGGTCACCGACGACTGCGCGCGGTCGGGCGTCACCCCGACCCGCGTGCAGCCGGAGGACTTCGCCACGTCGACGACCGACGCGCTGCAGCTCTTCCTCAACGAGCTCGGTCGCTTCCCCCTGCTGACCGCCTCCGAGGAGATCGAGCTCGCCAAGCGCATCGAGCGCGGCGACCTGGCCGCGAAGGAGCGCATGATCCTGTCGAACCTGCGCCTCGTGGTCTCGATCGCGAAGAAGTACCAGGGGTCCGAGCTGCCGCTCCTGGACCTCATCCAGGAGGGCATCTTCGGCCTCGTGCGCGCCGCCGAGAAGTTCGACTGGCGCAAGGGCTACAAGTTCTCGACGTACGCGACGTTCTGGATCCGCCAGGCGATCCAGCGCGGGATCGAGACGAAGGCGCGGACGATCCGGATCCCGATCCACGTCGGCCAGCGCGAGCGCAAGATCGCCAAGGCCGAGCGCGACCTGGCGACGAAGCTCGGGCGCACGCCGACCGACGAGGAGATCGCCGAGCACGCCGACCTGACCGTCGAGCACGTGCGCGAGGCGCGCGAGGCGATCCGGACGATCACGAGCCTGGACCGGCCGGTCGGCGAGGAGGGCGAGACCGCGTTCGGCGACCTGCTCCCGTCCGACGAGCCGACGCCCGAGGAGGAGGTGTCGATCTCGCTCGCCGAGGAGACGCTGCGCCGCGCGGTCGAGCGCCTGCCCGAGCCCGAGCAGCAGGTCGTCAAGCTCCGCTACGGCATCGACGGGGCGGCCGCAGGCCCGACCCCGCTGCGCGAGACGGCCGAGCGCGTCGGGCTCACGCCGGCGGAGGTCCGCCGGGTCGAGCACCAGGCGCTCAAGCGGCTGTCGATGGAGCGCGAGCTCGAGGCGCTCCGCGACGCCGCGTAGCCCGCGCGCCCCGGGCGCCGAACGGCGAGGAGCATGCCCCGCAGGGGTGTCTCGCCGGCGCTCGGCGGACCTAGACTTGGGGCGTGGCCACGAAGCGGGTCCACGGCGAGCTGCTGGCCGGCGATGCCGGGGAGCTCGTCGGCGTCTCCGGCACGACGATCGGCCAGTGGGCGCGGTGGGGCTACATCCGCGCCTCGCAGTCCGACGGCACGCCGCACGTGTACGCGGTCGAGGACGTCGCGGAGGCGGCCGTCGTGGCCGACCTGCTCGCCCGCGGCGTGCGCCACGCCGACATCCGGCGGGCGATCGAGGAGCTCCGCGCGAGCGACTACGGCGACTGGCCGCTGAGCGAGGCGCGCCTGAGCGTCACCGAGGACCGGCAGCTCGTCCTGCACGAGAACGGCACGCGCTACGCGCTGACCCCGCGCGGCTGGCAGGTCCTCGCGGTCGGCCCCGAGGGGGCCGAGGAGGTGCGCCTGCGTCTGCGCCGCCCGCGGCGGGGTAGAGGTGCCGGATGATCCCTCGTGCCACCGAGCCGCTCTGGTTCGCCGATGCTGCGCCGGCGCCGTACCCGCAGCTCGACGCCGACCTCGAGGCCGACGTCGCGGTCGTCGGGGCCGGCATCGCGGGTGTGACGACCGCGTACCTGCTCGCCCGCGACGGCGCGCGCGTCGCGGTGCTCGAGCGCGGCACGGTCGGCGGCGGCGCGACCGGCTCCACGACCGCGAAGGTCAGCGCGCTCCAGCAGACGAAGCTCACGACGATCCGCCGGCTGCACGGCGCCGACGGCGCGGCCTCCTACGCCCGGGCGTCGGTCGACGCGATCGACTGGATGGAGCAGACGATCGCCGAGCACGCGATCGACAGCGCGTGGCAGCGGCTGCCCGCGTACACGTACGCCGCCCGGGAGGACGAGGTCACCGCGGTCCAGCGCGAGGCCGAGACGCTGCGCGAGGCGGGCCTGGACGCCGAGCTGACGACCGACACGCCGCTGCCGTTCGACGTCCCCGCCGCGGTGCGGCTCGACCGCCAGGCGCAGCTGCACCCGCTGCGCTACGTCCGCGCGCTGGCCGCCGAGGTCGTCTCCGCCGGCTCGCACGTCTTCGAGGGCACCCCGGTCCTGCAGGTCCGCGAGGGCGAGCCGTGCCGCGTGGAGACCGAGACCGGGCCGGTCGTGACCGCGCGCGACGTCGTCGTCGCGACGAACTACCCGCTGCTCGACCGCGGCCTGTACTTCGCGCGGATGGAGGCGACCCGCTCGTACCTCGTCGCCGCCCGCGTCCGCGCCGGCGCGCCGGACGGGATGCTCATCAGCGCCGGCGAGCCGACGCGGTCGCTGCGCTCGTACACCGACGACGCGGGCACGTGGCTGCTCGTCGGGGGCGAGGGCCACACGACCGGCGCGTCCAAGGCGCAGCCGACGCGGTACGGGCGCCTGGAGGCGTTCGCGCGCGAGCACTACGACGTCGTCGAGATCCCGTACCGCTGGTCGACGCAGGACGGGATGCCGACCGACTCGCTGCCGTACGTCGGCCCGTACACGCCGCGCTCGCGGCACCTGTACGTCAACGCCGGCGGCCAGAAGTGGGGGATGACGAACGCGACGATCGGCGCCCGGATCCTCGCCGACCGGATCGCCGGCCGCGAGCACCCGCTCGCGGCGCGCTGGGACCCGAACCGCGCGACGCTGCGGTCGGCGCCCGAGGTCGCCAAGGCGCAGGCGCGCGTGTCGCTGCACTTCGTCGGCGACCGGCTCCTGCCCGCCGAGGCGGGCTCGTCGGCCGACGTCCCGCCCGGCGAGGCGCGCGTCGTGCGGTCCGGGCTCGGCAAGGTCGGCGTGTTCCGCGACGACGACGGCGGCCTGCACGCGGTGTCGCTGCGCTGCACGCACCTGGGCTGCCTGCTGCGCTTCAACGACGCCGACCGCTCGTGGGACTGCCCGTGCCACGGGTCGCGGTTCGACGTGGACGGGCGCGTGCTGGCCGGGCCGGCGACGCGGCCGCTCCGGCGGCGTGAGCCGCCGGCCTGAGCCGCTCGTTGCGGGCGTCGCGGGCACGACTCGGGCCGCCGGCCTGAGCCGCTCGTTGCGGGCGCCGCGGGCACGACTCGGGCCGCCGGCCTGAGCCGCTCGTCGAAGACGCCCCGGGCACGGGGCGACGCAGGTCGCGCCGCACGCCGACTGACGACGAGTCAGCATGTGGCGCCGGCGCGCCCGGCAGCTTGGCGCGGTGGGGGCCGGGTGTGTATGTATGATCCCGCCGCCTGGAGATTGGATCCAGGATCACCCATCCAAGATCAACGGAGCTATGCCGTTCACCATCGGACCCGAATGCATCGACCGCGCCGACCAGTCGTGCGTCGACGTCTGTCCGGTGGACTGCATCTACGTCGGGTCACGCAAGCTCTACATCCACCACGAGGAGTGCATCGACTGCGGCGCGTGCGAGACCGCGTGTCCGCACACGGCGGTCAGCCGGGTCGAGGACCTCACCGACGACGTGCTCAAGCAGTACGCCGCCGATGAGGAGCGCTTCTTCGCCGTCCCGCTTCCGGGCCGGACCGAGCCGCTGGGGTCACCCGGCGGCGCGTCGGAGGTCGGCCCGCTCAACGTCGACACGGAGCTCGTCTCCGCGTACCCAAGGAGGACAGGTTGACCACGCCATCGACCCCGGCGTCCGGCCCCGCCCGCGCGCCTCGTCTGCGGCGCCTGCTCGCCCTGACGGCGGCATGCGCGCTCGCCCTCACCGTCGCCGCCTGCGGCAGCGACGACGAGGAGAGCGCCGGCGGCACGTCGGGCGGCGAGCCCTACAAGATCGGCATCCTCGCGCCGACCACCGGATCCGTCTCCTCCGACGGCGAGGACATGGTCAACGCGACGAAGCTCGCCGTCGAGGAGATCAACGCCGCCGGCGGCATCGACGGGCGCAAGGTCGAGACCGTCGTCGCCGACGACGCCTGCGAGGCCCAGCAGGGCGTCCAGGCCGCCCAGAAGCTCGTCCAGGAGAAGGTCATCGCCGTCGTCGGCGGCTTCTGCTCGGCCGCGACGCTCCCCGCGATCGAGGTCTTCGAGCGCTCCGGGAACCTGCCGTTCGTCGTGTCCGTCTCCAGCAACCCGGACGTCACCGACCCGGGCCGCAAGAACATCGTCCGCATCATCGGGCGTGACGACCAGGAGGCCCCGGCCGAGGCGACGTACCTGCGCGACGTCCTCAAGAGCGAGAAGGTCGCGATCGTCCACGACAACACCGAGTTCGCGGTGTCGGTCGCCAAGCAGGCCCGCTCGCTCATCGAGAAGCAGGGCACGCCGGAGATCGTCTACTACGACGCGATCAAGCCGGGCGGCAACGACTACCGCGCGATGCTCGAGCGCGTCAAGCGCGAGGGCGCCGACACGCTCTTCTACACCGGCTTCCACCCGGAGTTCGGGCCGATCGCGCGCCAGTGGGGCAGCCTCGGCTTCGACTACCGGCTCCTCGGCGGCGCGTCGACGATCAACCAGAACGTCATCAAGCTCGCGCCGAAGGCGGCCGCGGACGAGAAGTTCTCGATCGTCACCTACCCGACGGCCGTGCTCCTCGAGGGTGAGCAGGCGGAGAAGTTCCGCGCCGACTACAAGAAGCTCAGCGGCAACGACCCGGGCTCGTACGGCGTCTTCCAGTACGACGGCATGCAGGTGCTCTTCGAGGCCCTGAAAGCCGCGCCGGACAAGACCGACGCCGACAGCCTCAACGCCCGCCTGCGCGAGGTGAAGCACTCGGGCGTCACCGGCGACATCGCGTTCGACGAGAAGGGCGACCGCAGCGCCTTCCCGTTCCTCGCGGTCCGCAGCGTCGACGACAGCTTCGCCCCGAGCTGGTCGATCAGCCCGGCCGGCTCCTGGACGGAGGGCGGCCTCTAGCAGACCGACCATGGCCGGCCGGCGACCCGCCGGCCGGCCGGGCGCTCATCGCTGATGGACAACCTGCTGCAGACGCTCGTCGGCGGGCTGACGATCGGGTGCTTCTACGCCCTGGTGGCCCTCGGGTACACCATGGTGTACGGGATCATCCGCCTGATCAACTTCGCGCACGGCGACCTCGTCATGGTCGCCGCGTTCGCGGGGTGGCTGATGCTCGACGGGACCGCGATCGGCAACCTGCCGGCCGTCCCGGCGCTCATCGTCGCGGGCGCCGTCGCGATCGCCGTGACGGTCGTCATCCAGCTCGTGCTCCTGCGGGTGCTCTACCGCCCGCTCATCGCGTATCCGCTGGGCTTCATGATCGTCGCGCTGAGCGTCGCCTTCGCGCTCCAGCAGACGGTCCGCCTGATCTTCGGCGCCTCGAACCGCTCGTACCCCGGCTACGGGATCTCCAACGACTCGATGGAGATCCTCGGGATCGCCGTCAACGGCATGGACCTCGTCGTCATCGGCCTGTCCGGCGTCCTCATGCTCGGGATGCTGTGGTTCACGCAGCGCACGACGACCGGCGTCGCGATGCGCGCCCTGGCGGTCGACCACGACGCCGCCCGCCTCATGGGCATCAACGTCCGGTTCCTCATCGCGATCGCGTTCGCCGTCGGCGCCGCGTTCGCAGCGGTGACCGGCGTGCTGTCCGGCGTCTACTACCAGCGGATCGGCTTCGACATGGGCTTCCTGCTCGGCCTGAAGGCGTTCACCGCCGCGGTCGTCGGCGGCATCGGCAACGTCGGCGGCGCGATGGTCGGCGGGCTGCTCATCGGCGTCCTGGAGGTCTTCGTGCAGAGCTACCTCTCCGGCAGCTGGTCGGACGCGTCGATCTTCGGCGTCCTCATCCTCGTCCTCTACCTGCGCCCGCGCGGTCTGCTCGGCGAGCGCGTCGCGGAGAGCACGTGATGGCGGCGCTCGGGGACACGACCAGGGCGCTGGACGCCGCGAGCCTGCGCCTGCGGATCGTGCTCGGCTCGTTCGCCGGCGCGATCGGCTGCATGCTGCTCGTCGCGCTCGCCGTCGTCGGCGTCGGCGACAGCTACTGGATCACCGTCGCGATCAGCGTCACGACCTACGCCGCGATGGCGCTCGGCCTCAACGTCGTCCTCGGCTACGCCGGGCTGCTCGACATGGGGTACGCGGCGTTCTTCGCGATCGGCGCGTACGCGTCGGCGATCCTCACCGTCAACCTCGAGTGGAACTTCTTCCTCTCGATCCCGATCGCGGTGGTCGTCACCGGGCTGGCGGGCATCGTCATCGGCTACCCGACGCTGCGGCTGCGGCCCGACTACCTCGCGATCGTCACGATCGGCTTCGGCGAGGTCACCCGCACCGCGTTCAACAACTGGGACTACGTCGGCGCCTCGCGCGGGCTGTACCCGCTCGGCGTGCCGGAGATCGGCGGCCTGCGGTTCGACACGCCCGAGGCGCAGCTGCTGCTCGCCGCGGTCCTGCTCGGGCTCGTCGTCGCGCTCGTCAACCGCCTCGGCGTGTCGCACATCGGGCGCGGCTGGCGCGCGGTCCGCGACGACGACTTCGCCGCGGAGGTCGTCGGGATGCCGACGCTGCGCCTGAAGCTCGGCGCGTACATCGTCGGCGGGGCGATCGGCGCGATCGCCGGCGCGATCTTCGCCGCCCGGTCGGTCGCGATCGACCCGACGAACTTCACGCTCTTCGTCTCCGTGCAGGTGCTCATGGTCGTCGTCCTCGGCGGCCTGGGGAGCGTCCGCGGGGTGCTGCTCGCCGCGGCGATCTTCGTCGTGCTGCCGGAGATCCTGCGCGAGATCCAGGACTACCGGGTGCTCGTCTTCTCGCTGCTCGTCATCGCGATGGTGCGGGTGCGTCCCGCCGGCCTGATCGCCGAGCGCCCGACGCCGGACCGGGCGGCGCTGCCGCTCGGCGCCCTCCCGGAGCCGGCCCCCGCGCCGGCCGCGACCGGCCCCGCGCCCGCCCGGCGCGACGACGCCCGCGCCGGCGAGCCGCTGCTCGAGGTCCGCGCCGGCGAGCCGCTGCTCGAGGTCCGCGGCGTCACCCAGCGCTTCGGCGGGCTCACCGCGCTGCAGGACGTCACGCTCGACGTGCGCCGCGGCGAGGTGCTCGGCCTCATCGGCCCGAACGGGGCCGGCAAGACGACGCTCGTCAACGCGATCTGCGGCGTCCGGCGCCCGACCGCCGGGACCGTCCGCCTCGACGGGGTGGACGTCACCGGGCGGCGCCCGCACCGGATCGCGGCGCTCGGCATCGCCCGCACGTTCCAGTCGATCCGCCTGTTCGACCAGCTGTCGGTCATCGACAACGTCGTCGCCGGCGAGTACCAGGCCGGGCATCTCGGGCTGGCCGACGCGTTCCTGCGCCCGCGCCGCGAGCGCCGGCACCAGGGCGAGGCGGTCGGGCGCGCGCTCGCGCTGCTCGAGCGGCTCGACGTCCGCGACGCCGCGCTGCGCCGGCCGTCCGAGCTCTCGTACGCCGACCGGCGCCGCGTCGAGATCGCCCGGGCGCTCGCCGGGAACCCGAAGCTCCTCATTCTCGACGAGCCGGCCGCCGGCATGAACCCGACCGAGAAGTCCGAGCTGGTCGAGCTGCTCGAGCGCATCGTCGCCGGCGGCACGTCGGTCCTGCTCATCGAGCACGACATGCCGCTCGTCAGCCGGGTCAGCGACCGCCTGGCCGTGCTCGACCAGGGGCGGCTGATCGCGTCCGGGTCGCCCGAGACCGTGCTCGCCGACCCGGTCGTCGTCGAGGCGTACCTCGGCCCGGGCGCCGCCGCGGGAGGTGCGCGATGACGCGGCTGGAGGTCCGCGACCTGCACGTCGCCTACGGCGACCTCGAGGTCGTCCACGGCGTGTCGTTCGACGTCGGGCCGGGCGAGGTCGTCGCGATGCTCGGCGCCAACGGCGCCGGGAAGTCGACGATCATGCGCGCGATCAGCGGCCTGGTCCCGGTCGCGAAGGGCACCGTGACGCTCGGCGGCACGTCGCTCGTCGGGCTCGACGCGCACGCGATCGCGGCCGCCGGCCTGCGGCACGTGCCCGAGGGCCGGCGGATCTTCGCGCCGCTGACCGTCGAGGAGAACCTGCGTCTCGGCGGCTACGTCGACCGCAAGAGCCCGGCGACCGTCGGGCAGCGGATCGAGGAGGTGTACGAGCGCTTCCCGCGCCTGCGCGAGCGCCGCCGGCAGCTCGGCGGCACGCTGTCGGGCGGCGAGCAGCAGATGCTCGCCGTCGGGCGGGCGCTCGTCAGCAACCCGTCGATCGTCGCCCTCGACGAGCCGTCGCTCGGCCTGTCGCCGAAGATGACGACGACGATCCTCGACACGATCGCCCAGATCGCCAAGGAGGGCACCGGCGTGCTGCTCGTCGAGCAGAACGCGCGCGAGGCCCTGAAGATCGCCGACCGGGCATACGTGCTCGAGCTCGGCCGGATCGCGCTGAGCGGCCCCGCCGCCGAGGTGGCCGCCGACCCGCGGATCCGGGCGACGTACCTCGGCGCCGACCTGGACGAGGAGACCGGCGCCACCGACGAGATCACCACCGGAGGCACGGATGGCTGACGTCCTCGAGATCGCCCTCGTTGGTTGCGGCGGGATGGGCCGCCGCCACCTGGCCGCGTACGCCGAGCTCGAGCGCGCCGGCGCCGGCCGCGTGCGGATCGCCGCGCTGTGCGACACCGACGCGGAGCGCCGCGAGGAGGCCCGGCAGGCGTTCGCCGCCGTCACCGGGCGCACCCCGCCCGGCTACGCGACGCTCGACTGCGCGCTCGGCGCCGGCGCCATCGGCGCGACCGGCGCCCCGGCCGGCGTCGACCTCGCCGTCCCCACGAGGCTGCACCACACGCTCGCGATCGAGGCGTTCGAGGCCGGCCTGCACGTGTTCGTCGAGAAGCCGATCGCGCTCACCGTCCGCGCCGCCCGCGCCATGACCGAGGCGGCCGAGCGCGCCGGGCGCGTGCTCGCCGTCAGCGAGAACTTCCGCCGCGTGCCGGTCAACCGGGCCGTCCGCGCGCTCATCGCCGGCGGCGCGATCGGCCGGCCGTACTGGACGGTGTCCGAGCTGTCGATCCCCGCCGAGCGTCTCCATCCGACCGGCGGCGGGCACTGGTACCGCGACAAGCGCATGTCCGGGTCGCTCGTCGCCCTGGAGATGGGCGTCCACGAGTGCGACCTGCTCGCCTACTGGTTCGGCGGGGTCGAGCGCGTCGACGCGCAGGTCCGCACGTTCGAGACCGAGGTCCCCGGGCCCGACGGGCGGCCGCTCGCCGTCACCAGCGAGGACTCGTGCTTCGCGCGGCTCGAGCTCGCCGGCGGCGTGGTCGCGAACGTGACCATGACGATGGCCGGCCACGGGCACGAGTACGGCCGCCGGCACGCGGTCGGCAGCGAGGGCAGCCTCACCGGCCGCGCGTGGGAGGGCTGGGACGACGGCGAGCTGCTGCGCGACGGCGAGGCGCCCCGGCCGCTCGCCGGCCTGACGCGCGAGTGGCTCGACGGCCTCGACCCGGCCGCCCGCGAGCGCCTGCTGCCGTCAGGCACCTTCCGCCCCGACGACCTGTCGATCGCCACCGGCGACCCGCTCCGGTACGGCGTCGCGACCGCGATCGCCGACTTCGCGCGCGCCGCCCTCGACGGCGGCACGCCGGAGGTCGGCCCGCCCGAGGCCACCTCGGCGCTCGCGGCCGCGCTCGCGCTGCTCGAGTCGTCGGTCGCCGACCGGCCGGTGGACGTCGACGCGGTCCTCACCGGCCGAGTGCACCGTTGGCAGGACGAGATCGACGCGGGTCTCGGCCTGCTCCCGGAGAACCACGAAGGAGACGCATGACCGCAGCATCCCCCAACGCGCGGCCCTCCGAGGAGGCGATCGCGCAGTACTACCAGGCGCTCCGCCCGTTCTGGCATCCGGTCGCCCGCGAGTGCGACGTCGAGGACGACAAGCCGATGGCGGTCGTCCTGCTCGAGCAGCCGCTCGTCGTCGCCCGCCTGGAGGGCGAGATCGTCGTGATGGACAACGTCTGCCGCCACCTCGGCGCGGCGCTGTCGCTCGGCGACGTCATCGGCGGCCGGACGATCCGCTGCCCGTACCACGGCTGGGAGTACGACCGCACCGGGCGCTGCGTCCACATCCCGCTCCGCAAGCCGGAGCAGATCCCGTCGATGGCGAAGGTCCAGCGCTACGAGGCCGAGGTCCGCTACGGCCTGGTGTGGGTGCGGCTCGAGCCGTCCGACAGCAAGATCCCCGACTACCCGCAGTACTTCGACGACTCGTTCCGCAAGGGCCCGCTGACCGTCCACCGCGACTGGAAGGCCAGCATGCCGCGCCTGGTCATGGCGGCGCTCGACGACACCCACTTCTCGTGGGTGCACCCGGGCATCCTCGGCCTGCCCGAGCAGCCGTACATGCCCGAGCGGATCGGCGAGCAGCCCGTGACGGTCAGCGAGGACGGCGTCCTGAACTCGCGCTACCGGACCCGGCTGCCGGTGAACCCGATGGCGGCCGCCGGCGAGACGTCGAACGAGACCGCCGAGGTCGAGTTCGACAACTACGCGACGGTCGGGTCGATGATGAACGTCATCACCGGCGAGGAGGGGACGTCGGTGACGTTCAACGTCTTCTCGCCGGTCAGCTACGACCTCACCCGGACGTTCACGCAGCTCGCGCGCAACTACGACACCGACCCCGAGCGCGACCAGGTGTGGGAGGACTTCAACCTCGGGATCAAGGAGCAGGACCGCGTGATCGCCGAGAGCCAGCGGCCGTGGATGCTCCCGCCGCTGAAGGCCCGGCTGATCCTGTACGTCCGGCCCGAGGACCTGCCGCTGGTCGAGTACCAGAAGTACCTGGAGCGGATCGGGGTCCCGCAGATCTGATGGCGGACACCACCGAACGCCCCGGCGGCAGCCGCGCGCTGCTGCGGCTCCGGGGCGCCCGCGTCCTCGACGGCGGGCCGCCGGACCTCGTCCTGGCGGGCGGCCGGATCGTCGCCCGCCTGGACCCGGGCGACGACGTCACGCTGCCCGCCGCGCTCACGGAGGAGCTCGACCTCGCCGGGCAGGTCCTGCTGCCCGCGCTCGTCGACCTGCACTGCCATCCCGTCGGCGGCGGGGGCTCGGACGGCCCCGGGTCGCAGTGCGAGCCGATCCCCGCCGAGGCCTTCGCGCGCGCGGGCATCGGCACGCTCGCCGGGGTCCTCGGCTACGACACCGCCACCCGCCGGCCGGAGGGCCTGCTCGGCCGCGTCCGCAAGCTCCGCGCGCTGGGGTTCGGCGCGCACATGTACACGGGCGAGATCGCGTGGCCGCCGGTGACGATCACCGGCGCGCTGGGCCGGGACATCGCGCTGCTCTCCGAGGTCCGCGGGGTGAAGGGCGCGATCGCCGAGCGCGGTGACGGCATCACCACGACCGAGCAGCTGCTCACCGCGGTCGGGGAGGCGCGCCGGGGGTCGCGGACCGGCGGCAAGCCGGCGATCGTCCACCTGCACGTCGGCGAGGCCGGCGAGGGCTTCGCGGTCGTCCGCGACGCGCTCGCGCGCGACCTCGTCCCGGCCGGCGTCCTGACGCTGACCCACGTCAACTGGAGCGCGGAGCTCTCGCAGGCCGCGGTCGAGCTCGGTCGCGCCGGCGTGAACCTCGACCTCACCGCGTGCATCCGGCCCGACTACTTCCCCGGCTCGATCACGCCGCGCCGGTCGCTGGAGATCCTGCTCGACGGCGGCGTCCCCGCCGAGCGGATCACCGTCTCGAGCGACGCCGGGGGCGCGCACCGCACGCCGGAGGGCGAGGTCGTCGGCCACGAGCCGCGCCTGCTGCTCGAGGCGCTGCAGGACGTCCTCGACGCCGGCCTGCTCGACCCCGGCGAGGCCGTCGCGCTGTTCACCCGCAACCCCGCCGACCGGCTCGGCCTGCCGTCCGCCGGCCGGCTCGATCCCGGCGCGGACGCCGACCTGCTCGTCCTCGACGAGACGTTCAGCCGCGGACGCCTGATGCTCAAGGGCACCTGGTGCCAGGAGGAAGTCGCATGACCGTCGCAACCACGTGGGCTCCGACGCCGTTCCCGGTCGAGGTGCACGCCGAGCGCCTCGCGCGGATGCGCGAGCGCTGCGAGCAGCGCGGCCTGGACGGCATGCTCCTCATGGCCCAGGAGTCGCTGTACTACCTGCTCGGCTACGACCAGATCGGCTACTGGGTCTTCCACGCGTTCTGGGTCCCCGCCGGCGAGGGCCCGGTCGTGGCCGTGTGCCGCGCGCCCGACGCGGACACGATCGCGCAGAGCCCGTTCGTCGACGACGTGCAGGTGTGGACCGACGACCAGGCCGACAGCCCCGCCGTCCAGGTCACGGCGATCCTCGAGGGCGCCGGCGCGCGCAGGGTGGGCGTCGAGCTCACCACGCACGCGCTCGTCGCGACCCACTGGTCGGCGCTGCAGGAGGCGGCGCGGGGGAGGGTCGAGCTCGTCGACGCCTCCGACCTCGTGCCGGCGCTGCGCGTCGTCAAGGACGAGCTCGAGATCGAGTGCTTCCGCCGCGCCGCCGGGCACCTGGAGCGCTCGTACGCGGCGCTCGAGGAGACGCTCGCGCCCGGCGTGCGCGAGTGCGACCTGCTCGCCGCCTCGCTCGACGCGATGTACCGCGACGGCGCCGGGCCGACCGCGATCCACCCGCCGATCGCCTCCGGGCCGCGGACGATGACCCAGACGCACGGATCGGCGACGCAGCGCGAGATCCGCGAGGGCGAGCCGGTCGTCGCGGAGATCGGCGCCGCCTCGGCGCGCTACCACGCCGTCGCCGCGCGCTCGTACGTCCTCGGGCAGCCGCCCGCGCAGCTCGAGCGCCTGCACGAGGCGGCGGCGGCCGCGCTCGACGCCGGGTTCGCCGCGTTCGAGCCGGGCCGGCCGCTGTCGGACGTCGCGCGCCTGGCGCAGGCCGAGGTCACCGCGCGGGGGTACACGCGCGCCGGCCGGCACGTCGGCTACGGCACCGGCATCGGCTACCCGCCGACGTGGCTCGACCAGGTCCGCATCAAGGTCTCCGACCCGACCGAGGCCGTCCCGGGGATGACGCTCTTCTACTTCGTCGGCCTCACCGACCCGGACGCGCAGATGTGCGTCTACGTCGGCGAGCCGGTGCTCATCACGGCCGGCGGGTACGAGCGCCCGGCGCCGTACGACCCGGCCGGATGGCGCCGCTGAGCGAGATCGACGTCGTCGCGCTGCGGCGCGAGCTGCACGCCCACCCGGAGCTCGGCTTCACCGAGTTCCGGAGCGCAGCTCGCGCCGCGTCGCTGCTCGAGGCGCTCGGCTGGGACGTCGCCGCCGGCGCCGAGGTCATGGTCGCCTCCGAGCGGATGGGCGTGCCGCCGGACGACGTGCTCGCCGAGGCGCTCGCCGCCGCGCGCGAGCACGGCGCCGACGAGCGCTGGCTGCGCGCGCTCGACGGCGGGATGACGGCGGTGGCGGGCACGCTCGCCGGCCGCCGCCCCGGCCCGGTCGTCGCGCTGCGCTTCGACCTCGACGCGCTGCCGGTCGCCGAGGCCGCCGACCCGGGGCACGTGCCGGTGCGGGAGGGGTTCGCCTCGCGGCGGCCCGGGCTCATGCACGCGTGCGGGCACGACGGGCACACCGCGATCGGCCTCGCGCTCGCCGCCCGCCTGGCCGGCCGCGACTTCGCGGGCACGGTCAAGCTGCTCTTCCAGCCGGCCGAGGAGGGTCTGCGCGGCGCCCGCGCGGTCGCCGCGTCGGGCATCGTCGACGACGTCGACGAGCTCTACTGCCTGCACCTCGGCCTCGGCGTCCCGACCGGCGTGGTCCACGGGGCGGTGTCGGGCCTGCTCGCCTCGACGAAGCTGCGCGCGAGCTTCCGCGGGCGCGCCGCCCATGCCGGGGTCGAGCCCGAGGCGGGGGCGAACGCGCTGCTCGCCGCCGCGCAGGCGGTCGTCGCGCTCCACGCGCTGCCCCAGTACGCCGGCCCGGGCGCGCGCCTGAACGTCGGCACGCTGCACGCCGGCACCGGCCTGAACATCGTCCCCGAGCGCGCCGAGCTCGCGATGGAGACCCGCGCCCCCGACGCGGCGACCGACGCGCGGCTGGGCGCGGCGGCGCGCGCCGCGCTGACCGGCGCCGCGGGGGCGCTCGGCGTCGAGGTCGAGATCGAGCAGGTCGGCGGCGCCGACGCGGTGCGCTGCGACGACGGGCCCGCGGCGCGGGTCGCGGCGGCCGCCGCGCGCGTCCGGGGGCTGACCGGCCGCGCCGAGCCGCACGCCGACTCGGGCAGCGAGGACGCGGGCTGGCTGCTCGAGCGCGTCCGCGCGCACGGGGGCGCGGGGACGTACCTCGTCGTGGGCTGCACGTCGCCGTCCGGCCACCACACCCCGCGGTTCGACCTGGACGAGCGGGCGTTGCCGGCGGCGGTCGACCTGCTCGAGGCGGTGGTGCGCGATGCGCTGCGCTGACCGGCGCCGCGCGCGCGGTCAGGTGGCGGCGCCGAGCCGCGTGATCGTCCGCGGCCGCCAGGCGTCCTCGCCGGGCAACTCGCCGTCGGGCAGCTCGCCCTGCGCCTCGAGCGCCGTGAGCACCATCTGAAGGGCGTGGTCGCGGTGCGCGTTGCAGAGGAGCAGGAGCTCGTCGGCGTCGCGCCGGCGGGCCGCCTCGATGATCTCGTAGTGCTGGCGGTTGCTGACGTCGGTCTGCACCGGGTCGCCGAAGTAGACGGTGCGGTAGGCGTCCGACAGCCACAGGTGGCGGATCGTGCGGATGAGCCGCGGCCGGCCGCAGGTCTCGAGCAGCGCGAGGTGGAAGCGGTGGTTGGCGTACGTGCCGGCGACGTTGTCGCGCGCCTCGACGGCGGCGGTGACCTCGTCGGCGGCCTCCTCCATCGTCCGGACGACGTCGTCGTCGATGCGCTCGGCGCCGAGCAGGAGCGCCTCGGTCTCGAGCAGCTCGCGCATCCGGTAGATGTCGAACAGGTCGTGGGGGGCCGGGGCGGGGACCTGGTAGCCGCGGTGCGGCGTGTACTCGACCTGGCCCTCGCCCTCGAGGATGCGCAGCGCGTCGCGGACGGGCGCGCGGCTGACGTTCAGCTCGGTCGCCATGCGGTCGACGTTGATGCGCGCGCCGGGCGGGAGCGTGCCGTCGAGCAGGGCGCGGCGCACCTCGACGAGCACCGCCTCCTGCGCCGTCATGGGCTTCTCGAACTTCCTGTTCACGCTCTCGCTCACCCGCTCGTGGAGGACCGGCAATGAATCTCGGATCCAGGATACTATCGCCAGATCCCCGGGGAGCTGCCCGCGGGTTCGCGGCATATGCAGCGGATTTGCGCCTCGGCGACATCCCGCCGGACGCGCTCGCGCAGGCGCGCCGGACCACCCTGGACCTCGTCGGGACCACGCTCGGCGGCCTCTCGACCCGTTCGGCGCGGATCGCATCGGACCTCTCCGCCGCCCACCCGCTCGCCGCTCTCGGCGCGACCGGCGCGCAGGACCCGCCTGCCGCGGCGGCGACCGCGTTCGCGCTCGGCGTCGCCGCCAGCGCGCTCGACTACGACGACGGCCACTACCTCGGCGGCGCGATCCACCCCGGCGCCGTCGTCGTGCCCGCGCTGCTGACCGCGGCGATCGGGCGCGACGCCGGCCTGGACGACCTCGTCGTCGCCCAGGTCGCCGGCTACGAGGTCGGCCTGCGCCTGGCGCACCTGTTGCTGCCGCGGCGCGAGGGGGACCGCTGGTACTGCACCGGCACCGCCGGCGCGGTCGCCGCGGCGGTGGCGGCGGCGCGGCTGCGCGGCGGCGACGCCGACACGATCGCCCGCGCGCTCGAGATCGCGTGGTGCCACGCGCCGATGGCGGCGCTGCAGTTCCCGATGGCCAAGGAGGCGATCGGCTGGGCGGCGGCGACCGCGACCTGGGCGGTCCGGCTCGCCGAGGCCGGCTTCAAGGAGCTGCCGCCCGGCGCGCCGCCGCCCGCGATGCCCGACGTCTTCCCTGCGACGCCGTTCGACGAGCCCGGCGCGCTCGAGCACCCGTTCGTCCGGACGATCGGCGAGCGCTACGAGAGCGGCGCGACGTACCTCAAGCCGTTCGCGTGCTGCCGGTACACCCACACCGCCGCGCAGTCGCTGCGCGAGCTGCTCGCCGAGGGGCTCGACCCGGCCGACGTCGCCGCCGTCGAGGTCGGCACGCACCGCGGCGCGGTGTTCCTCGCCGAGCGCCGGCCGCCGTCGCTCGAGCACGCGCAGTACAGCTACCCGTTCGTGCTCGGCGCGGTCGCCGCGCACGGCGACGCCGGGCCCGGGCAGATCGCCGAGGGGCGCCTCGGCGACCCGGCGATCCTCGCGTTCGCCGATCGCGTCACGGTCGTGCACGACCCCGCGATGGACGCGCACTTCCCCGGCCGGTACGGGACGACGCTGCGCGTGCGCCTGGCGTCCGGGGACGAGCACGTGCGGACCCGCACCGTCGCGCCCGGCGATCCCGACGCGCCGCTGACCGCCGAGCAGCTGGAGGCGAAGTTCACCCGCCTCGCCGCGCCGGTCCTGGGCGCCGGGCGGGCCGACGCGCTGCACGCGGTGCTCGCCCGGCCGGCCGGCCGCGGGGTGGACGAGGTGCTCGCGGCGATGGCCGGCGCGCGGCACGACCCTGAGGCCTGAGCGCCTCGGGGTCGGTCACACGGCGCCGGCTGCGCCCCGTACGATCCGCGGCCATGGTCCGCGAGGTCGCCGACGGCGTGACGCTCATCACCGGCTTCCCGCCGTACGCCATCAACTGCTACGTCATCTTCGGCCCGGACGGCGACGTGCTCGTCGACGCGATGAGCCGGCTGGAGACCCGGCTCATCCTGCGCGCGCTGCGCGGCCGCGACGTGGTCGCCCACGTCGTGACCCACGCGCACCCCGATCACGTCGGCGCGACGCACGCGGTGGCGTCCACGCTCGGCATCCCCGTGTGGTGCCACGCCGAGGACCGCCCGGCCGTCGAGGACACCTCGCTCATCGTCAGGCGCCAGCCGGACGCGCTCATCAACCGCGTCTTCGGCACGGTCATGCCCGGCCCGGGGCATCCGGTCGCGCGCGAGCTGGAGGAGGGCGACGAGGTCGCGGGCTTCCGGGTGCTGTTCACGCCCGGCCACAGCGCGGGCCACATCTCGCTGTGGCGCGAGCGCGACCGGGTGCTGATCCTCTCGGACGTGCTGAACAACCAGCATCCGCTCCTCGGCTTCCCGCGCGGGCTGCGGCTGCCGCTCGACGTGTTCACGCCCGACCCGGCCGGCAACCGGGCGAGCGCCCGGCGCCTGGGGCGGCTCGAGCCGGAGGTCGTGCTGTTCGGCCACGGGCGGCCGCACCGCGACGCGGCGGCGTTCCGGGCGTTCTGCGCGGCGCTCTGACGCGCCGGCGCCGGCGAGCGGGGGCGCCCCGCTCACACCGGCGTGGGCGTCGCCGTCATGCCGGCACCTCCCCCGGGGCGGCCGTCGTGGCGCCGGCGGCCCGCGCGACGTGCTCGGCGGTGCGCGAGGCGAGCGCCATGACCGTGATCATCGGGTTGGTGCCCGAGGAGGTCGGGAACGCCGAGGCGTCGCCGATCCACACGCCGGGCGTGTCGTGCAGCTCGCCGCGCGGGTCCGCGACGCTCGTCCGCGGGTCGCGGCCCATCCGGCACGAGCCCATCTGGTGCGCGCAGAAGAGCTTCGCGCCGCCCGCGCGCAGCGGGATCCGCCCGGCGCGGTCGATGAACGCCTCGAGGTCGTCGCCGGCCCGCCAGGTCGGCGCGCCCTGCGCGAGCACGATGATCCGGCGCGCGCCCGCGGCGTGGTGCAGGCGGATCTGGGCCTCCAGGCCGCGATGGCTCATCGCGATGTCGCGGGGCTCGGTGAGCGCGTACCAGGGGACCGTCCGGCCGCGCCGGTCGAGCGTGACGCGGCCGTGGCCGACGTCGCGGACGAGCGAGATGAACGTGCCCATGTCGCGGAACCCGGTCATCCGCTGCTTGTGGTCGGCGGCGGTCGTGAACGGCATCGCCGACGCGCCGACCCCGGTCGTGTACTGCGCGCTCTCGATGAGGAACCCGTAGCCGTCCTCGACGCCGGCGAACTCGTCGACCAGGCCCGCGTGCGGGGCGCCCCACCAGGCCTGCTGGTCGGTGCCGTAGTCGCCGACCGTCGCCGTGCACGGGTGCAGGCGCAGGTAGTCGCCGGCGGCCGGGCCGCCGATGCCCGAGCGCAGCAGCACGCCCGGCGACTCGAGCGCGCCCGCGGCGACCACGACCTGCCGGGCGCGGACCGTGACCTTCGCGCTGCGCGTGCCGTCGTCGGACGTCCAGGTCGCCTCGACGCCGGCGGCGTGGCCGCCCTCGACGAGGACGCGGTCGGCGAACGTGCCGACGAGGATGTCGGCGCCGCGGTCGGACGCGCGCTGCAGGTAGGTCGTCAGCGTCGACTGCTTGGCGCCGGACTGGTCGCCGAAGCCGAGGTAGCCGGCCATCGCCGGGTCGTGGCGCTCGGGGTCCCAGTTGCGGGTGACGGTCCTGAACGACCAGCCGAGCGCCTCGGCGCCGCGGCGCATGGCCTGCTGCGGGCGGTTGAGCTCCGAGCACGCGTCGTAGACCTTCAGCTCGCGCCAGACGCGGTCCAGATGGCGGTCGAACGCGTCGGTCGCGACGTCTCCAGGCCGTGCTCGGTCGCCCACTGCTCGCGCACCCGGTCCTTCGTGCGCAGGCAGTTCGTCCAGTTGACGACCGTCCCGCCGCCGAGGCACGCGCCGGCCTGGATCGAGACGTTCAGGTCGGCGGTCGTCTGCGGGCCGCCGCGCCAGAAGCGCTGCTGGAACGCCTCGAGCTCGAGCTGGTGGAAGTCGGCCTCGTTCGTGTAGCGGCCGGCCTCGAGGACGACGACCTTCAGGCCCGCCTCGGCCAGCCGGCCGGCGATCAGCCCGCCGCCCGCGCCGGAGCCGATGATCGCGACGTCCGCCTCGAGCGCGGTGTCGCCGTCCGGCACGAGCGGCGTGATCGGCTTCGGCACGTCCGGGGCGCGGGAGATCGGGCCGGGGTAGCCGAACACGCTCCAGTTCGGGTTGCGTCCCTGCTCGTCGGGGAGCGCGTACGTGAAGAACAGCGTCAGCGCGACGAGCCCGCCGACGCCGGCGGCGGCGTCGGTCGACGCGAGCGAGAGGTTCGTGAGCATCTGCTCGCGCGAGAGCTGCGAGGCCTCGGCGAACCCCTGCCCGGCGAGGATGTCGAGCAGCATGGCCAGGCCGGCGCGCTGCTCGCCGGGCATCCGCCCGATCGCGGTCAGGATCGCCTGGTCGGCGCCGACGTCGGTCGCGGTCCGCGCCCAGAAGCCGTCAGGGTCGTCTGCCCTGGCGATCGACGGGACGACGGTGTCGCACACGGCGCGCAGCGTCTGCTGCTGCACCTCGCTGAGCGGCTCGGGCATGCGTCGGACAGCTCCCTCTCCTCGAGACCCCTTGACAGGGTGTCAACGTTACCGCCGCGCGGGCGCGGCTGCTTGACTTCTCGCGCGTATGGATCCGCATGCCGTCCTCGGTGTGGAGCCCGGCGCCTCGGCGGCCGAGGTCACCTCGGCCTACCGGCGCCTGGCCAAGCGCTGGCACCCCGACCGCGGGGGCGGGGCGGAGGCCGAGCGGAAGATGGCCGAGATCAACGCCGCGTACGAGCTGCTGCGCAGCGAGGCCTGGCAGGCGACCGCGCACGGGCCCGCGCAGCCCGCGGCGCCCGCCTCCGCGTCCCGCCGGCGCGTGCGCGGCGACTGGCTCGCGCCGGGCATCCGTCGCGCGCTCGGTCCCGAGCTGCTCGCCGCCCTGCGCGAGCGCGAGGACGTCCGGATCGTCACGCCCGCCTCGGTCTGGGCGAGCCCGCAGGCGCTGCTCGCCGTCACCGACCGGCGCCTGCTGTGGCTGCTCGACGACGCGGTCACCGGGCGGGTGCGATCGCTCGACCTCGCCGCGGTGACCGGCGTCGAGACGCGGCTCGCCTGGCCGCGGCGGCGGACCGCGACGCTGCGCGTCAGCCGCCGCAACGGGCGGCGGCCGATCGCGTTCGGGGGCCTGCGGCCCGAGACCGCGCGGCTGGTCTCGTCGCTCGTGCGGGCGGAGGCCGCGGCGGCGTGAGCGGCGGCGAGTACCGCCACACGCTGCGCGTGCGCTTCCGCGAGTGCGACATGCAGGGCCACGTGTTCTTCGCGGAGTACCCGGCGCTGCTCGACGTCGCGGTGACCGAGCTGTGGCGCGACCGCGCCGGCGGCTGGCAGGCGATGGTCGACGACGGCCACGACATGGTCGTCGCCGAGCTGCAGGCGCGCTACCTCGGGTCGGCGAGGTTCGACGACGTCATCGACATCGTCGTCGCGACCGAGCAGATCGGCGAGACGTCGCTGACGCTGGCCTGGCGGGTCGAGCGCGACGGCGAGGTGCTCGTCACCGGGACCGTGCGGTACGTGTGCGTGGACGCGCAGACCCACGTCAAGACGCCGATCCCCGACCGGCTGCGCGCGGCGCTGGCGTGAGGACGGCGACCGTGAGGACCGTGGCCGCCACCCGGTACGTGACGCCGCTGCGCGAGGGCGGGTCGCTGCCCGGCCTGGTCGAGGCCGACGACGACGGGCTGTACGTCGTGAAGTTCCGCGGCGCCGGGCAGGGGCCGATGGCGCTCGCGGCGGAGATCCTGACCGGCGAGCTCGCGCGGGCGATCGGGCTGCCGGTGCCGGAGATCGTGCTCGTCGAGCTCGACCCGGCGCTCGGCGACGCCGAGCCCGACCCGGAGATCCAGGACCTCGTCAAGGCGTCCGGCGGCCTGAACGTCGGCCTGGACTTCCTGCCCGGGGCGCTCGCGTTCGACGTGGAGGCGGCGCGGCGCGCGGGGCCCGAGCAGGCGGCCGACGTCGTGTGGCTCGACGCGCTCATGCTCAACGTCGACCGCACGCCGCGCAACCCGAACCTGCTCGAGTGGCACGGGCGGCTGTGGCTCATCGACCACGGCGCGGCGCTGTTCGTCCAGCACGGCACCGACGACCTCGCCGCCGAGGCCGGCCGGGCGTTCCCGGCGGTCCGCGACCACGTGCTCCTGCCGCACGCCGGGTCGATCCTCGAGGCCGACGCGCGCCTGGCCGAGCGGGTCCCCGACCCGGCCGACCTCGTCGCGCTCGTGCCCGAGGAGTGGCTCCTGGCCGGCGGCCCGGAGGCGTACACCGAGTTCCTGCGCGCGCGCCTGCAGGCGCCGCGCGCCTTCGCGGAGGAGGCGGAGCGTGTCCGCGCAGAGCTCCTCTAGGGCGCCGTTCCAGTACGCGCTGCTGCGCGTCGTCCCGCACGTCGAGCGCGGCGAGGCGCTGAACGCCGGCGTCGTCGTCATGTGCCGGCCGCGGCGGTACCTGGCGGCGCGGGTGTCGCTCGACGAGGGGCGGCTCGGCGCGCTCGCCCCCGGCACCGACCCGGACCCGATCCGCGAGCGGCTCGACATGCTCGCGCGCATCGCCGCCGGCGACGAGGACGCCGGGCCGGTCGCGCGGATGGACCTGTCCGAGCGCTTCCACTGGATCGTCGCGCCGTCGAGCACGGTCGTCCAGCCGGGGCCGGTCCACACCGGGCTGTGCGACGACCCCGAGGAGGTGCTCGACCGGCTGTTCGCCTCGCTCGTCGCGCCGCCGGACCTCGGCGGGATGCGGCGCTCGTACGAGCGCGGCGCGCTGGACGAGGCGACGCTCGCGCCGACGTGGCTCGAGCAGTTCGAGCGTTGGTTCGCCGAGGCGGAGGGCCTGGGCCACGAGCGCAACGCGATGGTGCTGGCGACCGCGGGCGTGGGCGCGCGGACGGTGCTGCTCAAGGGCGTCGACCAGCACGGCTTCGTCTTCTTCACGAACCTGCGCTCGGACAAGGGCCGGGAGCTGGCGGCCGACCCGCGCGCGGCGCTCCTCTTCCCGTGGTACGAGCGCGAGCGCCAGGTCATCGTCCGCGGCACCGTCGAGTACCTGCCCGAGAGCGAGAACGACGCGTACTGGGCCTCGCGGCCGCGCGGGTCGCAGCTCTCGGGCGCGGTCAGCCCGCAGTCGCAGGTCATCGCGTCGCGCGAGGTGCTCGAGCGCGCGCGGGCCGAGCTCGAGGCGCGCGGCGGCGAGGTCCCGCGCCCGCCGCACTGGGGCGGCGTGCGGGTCGTGCCGTCGTCGGTCGAGTTCTGGCAGGGGCGCCCGGACCGCCTGCACGACCGCCTGCGCTTCCGCCGCGACGGCGACGCGTGGGTCGTCGAGCGGCTCGCGCCGTAGCGGGGCCGAGACACCGCGATCCGGACGGCCGGGCGGGCGCGAACGGGCCTGATTTGAGACGCAGGTCTCGTGGGTACGGCGCGTTGCAGCTTCCATGCTTCCGCGTCAGGACACCACCGGCCGCCGCGACCTGCACTGCTGCGAGACCTGCGAGCGCGACTTCATCGTGCCCGTGAGCGTCGTGGACCTCATCGACGAGGACCGCTGCGTCGTCGAGCTGGAGTGCTCGAACTGCGGCACGACGTCGCTCGGCGTCCACGACGACCGCTCGCTCATGGCGCTCGACCGCAGGCTCGACGAGGCGCAGGCGCAGATCCGCGAGGCGATCGAGGTGTTCGAGCTGGCCGACGAGCTCGACCGCGTCGACCGCTTCATCCGCGCGCTGCGCGCCGACCACATCCTGCCCGAGGACTTCTGAAGGTGTCAGGCACCTTTATGTCCGGCCGGCCTGGACATAAAGGTGTCTGACACCTTTAGGGCGTGCCGCTCGGCGTCTACCTGCACGTCCCGTACTGCGCGACGCGCTGCTCGTACTGCGACTTCAACACGTACACGCGCGGCGACCGCGCGGCGTGGGCGCCCGCGGCGATCGCCGAGCTACGGCTCGCCGCGCCGCTCGTCGCCGGGCCGGTCGACACCGTCTTCTTCGGCGGCGGGACGCCGACGCTGCTCGACCCCGCCGACCTCGTCGCGGTGCTGCGCGCGATCGAGGACGAGCTCGGCCTCGCGGACGACGCGGAGGTCACCGTCGAGGCCAACCCCGACAGCATCGACGCCCGCGGCTTCGAGGCGCTGCGCGCCGGCGGCTTCACCCGCGTGTCGCTCGGCATGCAGAGCGCCGCGCCGCACGTCCTGCGGTTCCTCGGCCGCACGCACGCCGCCGGCCGGCCGCCACAGGCCGCGCGCGAGGCCCGGGCGGCCGGGTTCGAGCACGTCAGCCTCGACCTCATCTACGGCAGCCCGGTCGAGACGCACGACGACTGGCGCCGCTCGCTCGAGGCGGCGCTCGACGCGGGGCCCGACCACGTCAGCGCCTACGGCCTGACCGTCGAGCCGGGGACGCGGCTGGCCGCGCGCATCCGCCGCGGCGAGGTGCCGCCGCCCGACGAGGACGCGATGGCCGAGCGCTACCTGCTCGCCGACGAGCTGCTCACCGCCGCCGGGCTGCGCTGGTACGAGGTCTCCAACTGGGCGCGCGACGAGGCCGCGCGCTGCCGGCACAACATCGGCTACTGGCGCGGCGGCGAATGGCTCGGGATCGGCCCCGGCGCACACAGCGCGGTCGGCGCGCGCCGGTGGTGGAACCTCCGCCACCCGGCCGCGTGGGCGGCCGCGGTCGAGCGCGGCAGGCTGCCGGTCGCCGGCGGCGAGGAGCTCGACGCCGGCCAGCGCCGCCTCGAGCAGATCATGCTCGCCGTCCGCACCCCCGAGGGCGTCGCCGTCGACCGCGGCGCCGACGTCGCCGGCCTGGCCGCCGACGGGCTCGTCGAGCCCGGCCCGCTCGAGCACGGCACCGCGGTCCTCACGCGGCGCGGGCGGCTGCTGGCCGACCTCGTCGTCCGCCGCCTGGCGGGGTAGCGCCGCGCGCCGGGTAGCGTGCGGGCGATGCCAGAGCTGATCGAGAAGCCCACCCGCGTCGAGGCGGCGGGCACGCCCCCGAAGCTCATCGACGAGTACGTCGGCCGCGTGAACACCGGCACCGACCGCGTCAGCGTCGCGCGGATGCGCTCGCCCGCCGGCTGGCAGGAGCCCGGTCAGCGGCCCGAGTTCGACGAGATCACGCTCGTGCTCGCCGGCATGCTCCGCGTCGAGCACGAGGGCGGCGAGCTCGCCGTCCGCGCGGGCCAGGCGGTGCTGACGCGCGCCGGCGAGTGGGTGCGCTACTCGACGCCGGAGGAGGGCGGCGCCGAGTACGTCGCGGTCTGCCTGCCGGCGTTCAGCCCCGGCACCGTGCACCGCGACGACGAGTGAGCCCGCCGCCCGACCCCGCGTCCCCGCCGTCCGTGCCCGGCTCCGCCGCCCCCGCGCTGCGCGCGTCGCTCGCCGAGCGCCTCGCCGCCGCCCGCGGCGGCGGGCCGGTCCCCGACGTGCTCCTCGACCTGCGGATCGAGCGCATCGCGGTCGGCGCACGCGAGCCGCTCGGCATCGTCCGCCCGGCCGACTGGCGCGCGCTGCGCGAGCACGAGCAGGCCGCCGGGCGCGACGTGCCGTACTGGGCGCTGCCGTGGCCGAGCGGCCTCGCGCTCGCCCGCGCCGTCGCCGCGTCGCCGCCGCCCGCCGGCGCGCGCGTCCTGGAGCTGGGCTGCGGCCTCGCGCTGCCGAGCATCGTCGCCGCTCGCGCCGGCGCGATCGTCCTCGCGGCCGACGCGGACCCCGATGCCGCCGTGTTCGCCGCCCACAACCTCGCCTTGAACGGGGTGGACGGCGACGTGCTGCCGCGCGACTGGCGCGCCGCCGCCGACGACCTCGCCGCGCGGCCGTTCGACCTCGTGCTCGCCGCCGACGTCCTGTACCGGCGCGAGAACGTCGAGTCGCTGCTGCGCCTGCTGCCCCGGCTCATCGCGCCGGGCGGCGAGGCGTGGATCGCCGACCCGGGCCGCGCGGGCGCCGACGAGTTCCTGCCGACCGCGCGCCGCCTGTGGCGGCTGGTCTCCGAGCGCGACACCGGCGACGACCGGGTCACCCTGCACCGCCTGCTGCCGCGCGGCCGGCCGCGGCGCGACGGGTAGGATCCGCGCCGTGCGAAGGCTCGTCCCCATCCGGCGCGCGGAGCTCGCGGTCGCGGCGATCGCGCCGCCCGAGGACCCGTGGAGCGAGCGCCGCCGGCCGAGCAGGGGCCGCGGGCGGTAGTGGAGCGGCGGACCGTCCTCTGGGCGCTCGTCGCCTTCTTCGGCGCCAGCATCGCGTTCCGCGCGGTGCAGGAGGCGACCGAGGACGAGCCGACCGGCGTGACGCTCCTCGCCGAGGTCGCCGTGCTCGTCGTGATCGTCGCGCTCATCGTCGTCCTCGTGCGGCGCGTCGGCAGCGGCGACGACCGCTAGGCGGCCTGGTCGAGCGCGCCGGAGAGCAGCAGCCGCACGACCGTCCGCGCGACGGCGGCGAGATCGTCGACGCTCACCCGCTCGTCGACCGCGTGCGCGAGCTCGATGCCGCTCGGCCCGAACAGGACGCACGGGATCCCGCGCGCGCAGAACAGCCGCATGTCCGACCCGTAGGGGACGCCGACGAGCGGCGGCGCCGTGCCCGTCTCGGCCTCGGCGGCCGCGCGGAGCGCGCGCACGAACGGGTGGTCCGGATCGGTCACGCCGGGCGCGAACTGGCCGCCGGTCCACTCGATCCGCGCCTGCGGGCAGGCGGCGGCGACCGCGCGCTCCAGGCCCGCCCGCGCCTGGTCGACGGTCTCGTCGACCCGCACGCCGACGCGGCCCTCGAACGTCACGAGGTCGGGCACCTGGCTCGACCAGCTCCCGCCGGCGACGCGGCCGACGAGCAGGGGGTAGGGGAGCGCGAGCGGCTCGAGCAGCGGGTGACCGGCGGTGCGGTTGATCTCGCGCTCGTGCTCGGCGAGCGCCTGGTGGACGGCGACGTAGCGGTCGATCGCCGACACGCCCTCCAGCCGCACGGCGGCGTGGGCGGGAACGCCGGGGATCGTCCCGCGGAACGTCAGCGCGCCCGCCTGGACGGCGACGACCTGCAGCGCGGTCGGCTCGGGGATGAGCGCGGCGGCGAAGTCCGCGTCGCGCTCGAGCGCGGCGAACGTCCCCAGCCCGCCGTCCTCCTCGGACGCGACCGCCTGGACGACGACCTCGTACGGAGCGTCGTCCCCGGCGGCGCGGGCGACGGCGCCCGCGGCGTGCAGCGCGGCGACGAGGCCGCTCTTCATGTCCGCCGACCCGCGCCCGTGCACGTGGCCGCCGGCGATCGCGCCGCCGAACGGCGGCCGGCTCCACGGCTGCGAGCCGGGCCCGACGACGTCGAGGTGGCCGTTGAGGCAGACGCGCGGCCGGCCGGGGCGGTCGAGCGTCGCCTGCGCGCCGACGAGCTCGCTCCGCTCGGCCTCCTCGCCGGGATGGTCCGGGTGCGCGCGCAGCGCGGCGAGGTCGTGCTCGACGACCTCGGCCCGCAGGCCCTGCGCCGCGGCGAGCTCGGCGAACAGCTCGGCGGCCGCGCGCTCGTCGCCGGTGACGCTCGGGACGCGGACGAGCGCGCTCACGTCGCGTGCGATCGCGTCGGGGTCCACGGCGGCGAGCGCGGTGTCGAGCATGGCGCTGCACCGTAACGGCCGTCATGGCCGGGCAGGGGGCCCGCGCCGCGATGGCCGGAGCCGCGAGCGGGTACGGTCAGGTCATGAGCTCGTGGGACGACGACGACTGGGTCGGCGAGCCGCCCGAGGGCCGGCACAGCCGCTCCCAGGCCGACCCGGGGTTCTGGGCGCAGAACCGGCCGCTCGTCTACGGCCTGTTCTGGACCGGCCTGTTCGTCCTCGCGGTCGTCGTGGTGCTGCTCGCGCTGCTGTAGCTCAGGCGACCGTCGAGACCTCGGCGACCGCGCCGGGCCGGATCGGCGCGTCCGCGGACGCCCACAGCGTCCCGTCGCCGACCGGGTCGGGGAACGCGCGGCCCTCGGCGACGAGCTCGAGCAGCTCGTCCTCGGCCGCCGCGTCGTCGGGCGGCTCGATCCCGCTCGCCATGCAGGTCGAGATCTCGCGCGTCGCGAGCGGGTACGGGAACGCGGCGATCACCTCGCCGGGCGCCGACGCCGGCGGGCGGCGCTCGAGCGTCGGGTCGAGGTTGGCGATCATCGCGTCGTAGACCTCCAGCGGCTGGAAGCCGCCGGCCTCCAGGCGGCGCCCGTCCTCGGTCTCGAAGATGAGCGACGGCGCGGTGAAGCGGACCTTGCCGTCGGTGTTCGCCGCCTTGCCCTGGAACTCGGTCGGGCCGCCCTCGGCGGTGCGCGCCTCGGCCCGGTCGGCCTCGTAGGCCTCGGTCACCTCGTCCGAGTCGACCATCGCCAGCAGCGCCTCGGCGTCGAGCTGCGGCACGCGCGCGAGCGCGGCGCGGAGCGCCTCGTCGCTGTCGAGCGGGTGCGGGGTCGTGAACTGGGTGAACTGCAGCGCCCGGAACACCGGCCACTCGAGCTCGGGCCGGGTGAGGCGCGTGGCGACGACGAGCCGGCACGCGCGCGCGGTGGCCGCCATCCGCGGCTTGGGCTCGCGGGCGAACGGCATCCCGTACCGGGCGAACCGCCGGTTGCTGCGCGCCATGAGGAGCGGGGTGTAGCCGCGCTCCTCGTACTGGGTGCGGTCCTCGGTGAGGCCGATCATGACGTGACGCCAGGCGAGCTGGTCGCCGTAACGCCACTGCAGGGCGGTGAGGAACGGCATCGCCGAGTAGGCGAACGGACAGCCCGGGTCGGAGATGTGGGTGATGCGGAGACGAGCCACGGGTCTATTGTTGCGCACGCAACGGCCCTACCCGGTTCGTGGCGCGCTCACGCTCCCTACGTGGTCAGCAGCCTTACGCGGTGATCCACTCGTTGAGGTCGAGTTGCTCGGGCGGCTGGCGGCCCTCCTCGCGCGGCCGGCCGGCGTGACGCCAGTGGTCGGCGATCTCCCGCGCGGTCGCCTCGCGGTAGGAGACGTTGCGCTCCAGCGGGTCGAGGCGCAGTTTGCCGTCGCGGTCGATCGAGCGGACCTTCGCGTGGAACAGCCGCCCCCGCTTGTTGACGAGCACGAGGTCGCCGGGTTCGATGCCGCGCGTCCGCATGGCCCGCGAAGGCTACGACCGCGGCCGGTCGGCGCGCGCCGAGCCTCCGGCCTGCACCTCGGGCGCGCCCTCGCGGCGGGCCTGGTTCTCGGGACGGTCACGGTCACGCTCGCGCTCGCGCGGCTTCGTGCCCGGCTCCGGCTTGCGCTTCGGCTTCGGCCGCGGGCGGGCGCGGACGAGCGTCCGCGCGGTGCCCGTCCTGCCGTTCACCGCCCGCCCGGTGACCACGACCCGGAACCGGCCGGCGCGCCGCACCGGCACGCGCAGCGACACGGCCCGGCGGCCGAGCGTCACCGGCCGGCGCAGCTCGAACCCGCGCGGCCCGCGGACGACGAGCGTCCCGTGCGTGAGCTTGCTCGCCCGCATCGTGACGAGCACGCGGCGCGGCGCGCGGACGCGGCCCGCCGCGTGGACGGTCAGCCGCGGCGGCTCGCGGGTGTAGCGCGCGTAGCGGCGGGCGGCGGGGCAGAACCCGCGGGCGACGGCCTGCGCGCAGGCGCGGCCGGCGAACTGCTCGGCCAGCCGGTGGTAGTGGAGCGTCGCCTCACGGCCGCCGGCGCTGTAGAGCGTCCAGGCGCCCGTGTCCCACGCGCCGAGCGACCGTGCCATCGACCGCGCGGTCCGGCGCAGCACGCGGCGGGCGTCGCGGCTGCCGCTCAGCCGGGCGTAGTCCGCGAGCCCGACGAGCGTCTGCAGCTCGCCGTTGAGCACCCGCATCGACGGCTGGAAGGAGTACATGGCGAACCGCGTGACCCGGCCGCCCGAGCGCACGGCGGTCGCGTCGGACACGAGCGCCCGGTACGTCGCGGTCGCGGCGCGGGCGTACCGCGGCTCGCGGAGGGCGCGGCCGGCGCGCGCGAGCGCCTGGGCCGCGGTCGCCTGCGCCATCGACGACGTCCACGGCGCGTCTCCGCGGCCGAACGGATACGTGTACTCGAGCTGCAGCCGGCCGCCGTCGCGGACGCCGTAGCCGGCGAGCGCGTCGGCGGTGCGGCGCAGCGCGGCCGGGCGGCACCTGGCCGGTCGCTCGTGCAGGCACGCCTCGGCGAGGCCGTTCAGGCGCCCGGCGGTTGCGAGCGGGTGCACGTGCAGGCCGCGGCCGGCGCGGAACTCGTAGACGAGACCGTCGCGCGGGAGCGTGACGCGGGCGCCGGGCGCCGGGAACGGCCGCAGGCGCATGACGTACGTGGTCGCGCGGATCGAGGACATGACCGCGGTGAGCCGCTCACCCCCGAGTCTCCCGCGCGCCGCGAGTTGCCGCGCGCCGTCCAGCGCACCGCGGATCTCGCGCGACCGCGCCGGAGGAAGCCGCCGCGCCGCGCGCCGGGCCTGCGCGAGGTCGCGCTCGATCGCCTGCCGCTCGGCCCACGTGATCGCGCCGGTGAGGTGCGCGCGCCGCACCGCGCCGCCGAGCGTCCGCGCAGCCCGCTCCGAGACCCGGGGCGGGGCCGGCTCGGGCGCTGCGCGCGCCGGCTCGAGCGGTGGGGGTGGGGCGGCTGCGGCGAGCGCTGCGAGCACGACCGCGGCGTCCATGCCGACCATGCGGCCCAGCCTAGATGACCCGTTCCTGCCGGCTCGGCGTCGCGCCGGGATCCGGCGCGACGTGGTGCCCGGGGGTCGGCGGCCCGTGGCGCTCCGGGAACCGGCGCATTGCCGGCGCCGATCGGCACACTCGGGCCGGTGACCGCCCGCCGCCTCGTCACGGCCACTGCCGCGGCCTGCGTCCTGATCGTCTCCGCCGCCACGCCCGCCGCCGCCGCGAAGCGGTGCGCCGAGCCGGGCGCCGAGTGGTCGCGCGCGACCCCGGCCGAGGCGGGCATGGACGCGGCGGCGCTGCAGGAGGCGATGGACTACGGCACCGCGAACCTCGGCTTCGCCGTGCGCGTCTACCGGCGCGGCTGCCTCGTCGCCGAGGACCGTCTGGCCGAGCTGAACCGCGACGCGCGCTACGAGAGCTGGTCGATGGCCAAGTCGGTGACGGCGCTGGTGTTCGGCCGCGCGATGACGCTGGGGCTCATCACCCCCGACGACGTCGTCGGCGGCCTGGTGCCGGAGGCGAGCCGCGCGCACGGGCGCATCCGCGTGCGCGACCTGCTGACGATGACCTCCGGGCTGCGCTGGAACGGCCTGCGCGACTACAACGTCTTCACGACGCCGGACCGCGTCCGCGACGCGCTGACGCTCGACCCGGTCCACGAGCCCGGCACGTACTTCGAGTACGCGCAGAGCCCGGTGTCGCTGCTCGCCGAGATCGTCGGCCGCGCGGCGGGGGAGGAGTTCGTCTCGTTCGCCCAGCGCGAGCGCATGGGGCCGCTGGGGATCGAGCCCGGGTCCTGGTTCTGGGTCCGCGACCGCGCCGGGCACGCGGGCGGCTTCTACGGCGTGAACATGCACCCCGACGACTTCGGCCGCCTCGGCGAGCTGCTGCGCCGCGGCGGGCGCTGGCGCGGCCGGCGGCTGCTCGGCGACGAGTTCGTGCGTGGCGCGATCACGCCCTCGCCGGCGAACGGCTGCTACGGCTGGCTCATCTGGGTGAACGCGGGCAGGCCGTGCATCGGGCCGCGGATCACCTCGCGGCCGGTGAGCGCGACGTACGACTTCCCGACGCTGCCGCGCGACATGTACCGGTTCAGCGGCCTGTTCGGCCAGCTCGTGACGGTGTTCCCGAGCCAGGAGCTCGTGATCGTCCGCACCGGCCAGGACCCGGGGCTGGCGTTCGCCGGCGGCGCGAGCTGGGAGCTCGGCCTCTACGAGCGGGTGCTCGGCGCAATCCGCGACACGCACGTCGAGCGCCCCGGCCCCGAGGACGTGCCGCCCACGCCTGACGACCCCGGCGACGACCACGGGTTCCAGACCGCGCTGCTCGAGCCCGACCAGTACGCCAAGGGCGTCGTCCAGGACCCGCTGCCGCCCGCCGGGCCGGCCCGGGCGCGCGCGCCGCGCTTCGAGCTCGCGCTCGACCGCGTCAGCCGCACGGGCGTGATCGTGCTGCGGATGTTCTGCCCGCCGCGGCCCGCGCGTCCGTGCCGCGGCCGCGCGTCGATGCCGCGTACGCGCTCGGTGCGCCCGTACGAGGTGCCGGCGGGCGACTCGCGGCTCGTGCGGTTCACACTCACCTCGCGCAACCTGCGCGCCGCGCGCCGCGAGCGCGTCCTGCGGCTGCCGGTCACCGCGACGAACGAGGACGCGGCCGAGGGCGTGACGGTCACGCGCGAGATCGCCGTGCGCGCTCCGGCCGCGCCGAAGCGCCGCGCGAAGGTGAGGCGACGCGCGGCCGAGCGCACGGGCAAGGGCAAGGAGCGGCGCACGGCGAGCCGGGGCGAGCGCGCCCGCCGCGGCGCCCGTGCGCGCTGAGGGGCCGGCCGGACCCGCGGCCGGTCGCGACGGTCAGTTCACGCGCCCGTCGGCGATCGCCAGGCACGCCTCGCACAGCGGCCACGGCGGGTTCCACGGGTAGTCGGTCACGTCCTTGCCGCACAGGGCGGTGTCGGGGTCGCGGTCCTCGACGAGGTGACAGAGCTCCTCGAACCCGTCGTCGCTGATCCCGGGCACGTTGAAGCACCCCGGCGCGACGTTCGGCGGCAGCGTCCGCGTGCTCACGCGTTGCTCCTATGTCAAGGCGAGCGCCGGAGCGGGCGCGTTGCCGTTCTTGTTGGTCATGATCTTGTTGTTCTCGTTGGCCTGATCGGTCGGGGCGCAGAGCACGCGCCAGATGCGGCGGGCC